>Ga0302288_1001004_pt1 | contig 19731 bp, 22 predicted proteins | sample III_Fen_N1_1_FD_194549 | JGI IMG/M metagenome (GOLD analysis project Ga0302288, IMG submission 194549) | Peat permafrost microbial communities from Stordalen Mire near Abisko, Sweden - III_Fen_N1_1 | ecosystem: Environmental > Terrestrial > Soil > Wetlands > Permafrost | place: Sweden: Abisko...
TTTCATACCCATAATAGTACACCCTTCCGTTCTAAAAGAGGAGGATGTCTCGGTAACACAAAACCCTTCCATAAAGGAAGGGTTTTGTGAGGATTTTAACGAGATGTGCTTGATGCTGTAGCCACAGAGGTGGTTGCATATTTATTTACTTTCTTGTTTTCGCTTATCTTCTTCTTTAAATTAAGCGGATTCTTTGTTGTTGGATTTGGATCTTTCTCCTTGAGGAGTTTTGAAACATTCTTAAGATCGGTTTGAACTGATTGTAATCCAGTGTTAACCGCCTTAATGGTTGCCTTGCTCACCACAGGATAATCAGCGGGCGCAAGAGCTACCGATTTTGCATGAAGGTCAGCGAGTTTTGCGGGAATAGTCTGCTCTAAGGCGCGCGCCTGATCAAGTTTTGACTGTCTAAATGTAACATCGGTGCCTTTTGCTTTCGCTGTATCAATAGCAGTCTGCACCTTAACAAAAGTATCGGTTTCAAGCCTGGTAAGATAACTTGAGAAATTTCCGATTTTTGTTAGTAAATTTATCTTCGGAATAAAGACTGCATAGATTCGGTAATTGGTGTAAATCTGCTGAGTCAATGTCTTTGCAACTTTTATGTCGGTTGTTGCCTTAATCTGGGCACCAAGGTTCTGGAGAGCCAAAATCTGAGCATCAATCTGCGTGCTTAAATCGGTTCGTTCAGGGAGAGATATGAGAGTAGACGATGCGACCTTTGATTTAAGTTTACCGAGAGCAAGGACACGTTCACTTATCCGCTTTTCTGCAAAAGAGAGAACTGAATCGAGTTTCGATGTTGATGAAAGAGTCTCTGCTTTTTCAGAAACTGATTCAACAGGAGAAACAATTGGTGCATCCGGTATTTGAGGATCGCTACTAGTAGCAGCACTCTGTGCAAAGACCGATGACCCTGTCATGAGGACACCTGCCGCAAAGAGAGACGCCATGAGTTGGGCTCGTTTGATTCGTTTTGTTTTTTTCATTGTTTTAATAAATAGTAAGGATTATATGACTACATACGGGAATAAAATTCTTACAATCTTATTGAGGTAGATTATTCCATCACCTCATGAATTAATACGCAATACGTGGGGAAAAAATTTCACTATCCCAAGAGGAATGCCCCGTGGTACCATAAATCGACATGGTGTCAAAAAACGATACCCCTACCGATCAAGAGCTCGTTTCGCTCACACTTATAAACCCCGAAGCTTTCGGGGCGATTATGAAGAGGTACGAGAGCAAGTTAAGACGATACATACAACGTATTAGTCGTTTTAGTGATGATGAAATTGAAATAATTCTTCAGGATGCCTTTATAAAAATGTATCGCTATATCAATGACTATGATCATAGCCTCGCATTCTCTTCCTGGGCGTACCGTATTACACACAACGAGACAATTGATCGGATTAGAAAAAATAAGAGATCAGAATATTCAACAAGTCTTGATGACGATGAAGAGAACCTTATTGAAAAAATCGCTTCGGACGATACTGGTATAGCCGAAGCAATTGATACTGAAATACAAAAAAAATCAGTATTAAAAATACTCCAAGAAATTGAACCGAAATATAAATCAATTCTCGTACTACGATTCCTCGAAGAAAAATCGTATGAAGAAATAGCAGATATCCTCAAAAAACCACCCGGTACCATTGCAACACTTGTAAGACGTGCAAAAGAAAAATTCAGAAAAAAAGCAAGTGAGGCTGACAAACGTATAAAAGAAACGCTATGAACATCAAAGAAAACGTATTACAAACAATAAGAGAGAAACATATAACCCCTCTATCACGATGGAAGTTTACCGTCCGTAATGGTTTGATGTGGGTCCTTATATACACCTGTGCCGTACTCGTCATTATATTGATCAGTATTAGCATGTTTCATCTAGGTAATGGAAATAATGCAATATTTGATGATCTTGAGACACCAATGACTGATCAGATAATCACAATCATCCCCCTCTTCTGGATTGGCACCACTTTTATTCTTGCCCTCATCGCATTCCTTATCTTTAAAAAGACAGTTGGGTACCGAAGGGCAACGATGCATTTCGCTTCCCTCTTCCTCCTTGTGGCTACCATCTGCGGAGCAATCATCTACATCACACATGGAGCTGAATATCTTGAGCGAGCAGTTGGATCTATCCCTTATTATGATAATTTAATTCCCACAAAGAGAATCCTCTGGAGTCACGAAGAGAAAGGCATGCTCGGTGGAACTGTTGTTACCGACTCAACTACAACACCATTTTCAATGAGGGATTTTGACGGTGATATATGGCTCATTACAGGACCGGTGTATGAAGCCGAAGATGATGTTGTTATTGGTAAAGGAGTCAAACTGGGCATCATAGGACGAGTGGTCCAACCTAGAGTATTTGAAGCAATTGAAATACGAACGTGGTAAAACATCTCTAATGTTATAAATACAAAAACCCGCCTCAGGCGGGTTTTTGTATTGTAAGTTACATATACTCGGATGCTTTAAATCCTGCCCAAATACCGAGCACTCCACCGAGAGCTGAAAGCAAGGTACTCCACAAAGAAAACATCGAAGCGCCCCAAAGGGATGGAATGAATCCACCCACCGTACTTCCAATTGCAAGACCTATCCAAATCAGAGTTTTACGTTCCATGATGATTTATACAACTAGAAGCCAGGAAAATAATCTGAGTGAATCTGTGACGCCGAAACCCCCATCGCCACGAGCATGTTTTTGAATGACACAACCATCATGTGTGGACCGGAGATATAGAACAATCTTTCCGCAAAATCAGGAACACTCTGTCGGACGAGTGCTTCATCTATTACACCGTAGACAAACGAATCGGTGTTTATTCCTTTTTCCATATTCATGACGTATTGAGGACGTAGACCAACCTCCTGTTTTGCCCTATCAAAAATATCCTTATATGACACCTCAGCCAATGTTTTGCTTGCATACAATAAAACGACGTCACGTTTCTGTTTTGTATCAATCAAGTATTTGGCCATACTTCGGAACGGGGTAACTCCAATACCACCTGCAATCCAAACCATCTTTTTACTCTTATCGTTTGGCATAACAAAATCTCCAGCAAGTTGTGATGCAACGATAGAATCACCTGGTTTTAAGCTTAAGAGGGACTCCTTGAACGCACTTGGATTTTGATAAAACCTCACACCAAGATGTATTTCATTTTCAGTAGGAGACGATGCGATAGTAAAATAACGACGATTTCCACGTGAATCTTCACGATTAGCATTAAGGGTCCATTCGATAAACTGGCCCGGAGTGAAGTCGAGTTTTTCATCGGGTGTAAAAATAAAATCTTTTGTCCCCGACCCTGTCTCGACTATTTCCTTAAGAGTAAGTACGAGGCGTTTTTTTGGACTTAAAATGTATGACAACACATTACCAAAAATGAGTGCGAGTTCTGGGGTTAGCACTAATGAGCCAAGACGTACCCATGGAGCAAAAATAAAACCCGTAAACGCGCCATAAGCGATTCGACCAGCTCGGCGAGGGGGCGTAGTGAGCGGTTCGGTAAGCATGACCGTCGAAAAGAAAAATACAGGTGCGAGGGTAAATGCTTGTTTAAGAGAAGTGATAAAATTACTATGAGTGACCACAGTATTACCAATCACAGAAATTGAGAATCCAATCAAGAATGAGAGGATGAGATCAAAACGTCGAATCTTGCGTACAATAAGGAAACCGCCAATACAAACAAAAGGTAGCAACCACAGCGTGCCTCCAATCCACCAACTTGCCGAATATCCAACAAAACTCATAAGCACCATTCCAAGGGCGACTGGGTTAAAGAGATGTTTTTTCTTTCTCGCAATTAAAAACTTAGAACCCAAAGCGATAATCATCAAAACTATTAAGGGGATAAAAACCACATACGGTGATGAGGGATCAAATGTAAGTGCAAAAATGAGAGCGGTAATATAGAGCGATTCAGAATTCGCAGGCACCTTAAAGAAACGGGAAAATAAAGCATTGATCAAATGAGCGACTGCCAATAAAAACATACTATCGGCAACAAGCCACAGAGACCAGGCATATCCATAACCAAGAAGTCCAAACAAGTTAAGAACAGATGCAACAACAACAAGTGAAACGAGATACCAGAGTACCAATCGGTACATCGTGACCTTGTTTAAAAACGAGTCGATCTTTTGAAAAAAAGTATTCATGTATTTTTATAATGACTTATTATTTTGAGTAAAAATCTCAAACCCACTTGTAAATGTGGCAATTCCTCGCTTATCAATTGCATATCCCTCAAAACCCTCTAGAGACTCAATGAACTCAATACCCTTATAACCCATAGCATACACCGCAGTCGCGAACCGGTCAGCCTCATACACATTCGGACCTATAACCGTCACACTCACGATGTCCTGTGAAGCTTCTTTGCCCGAATTAGGATTATAGATGTGATTACCTCGAAGATAGTTACCTGATGTCGCAATGCCGCAATCACTCAAATAAAGGGTTTTAACCGTGGTATCGAGCTTGAAGGGGTTCCGAATGCCAACTGACCATTTTCCCCCTGATTGATTATGTCCCGAAAGGGCAATATCCCCGCCTGCTTCAATAAAGAAATTTTTGAAACCTCGCTTGAGCAATAGTGTGTATGCGTTTTGTATTGCCCAACCCTTTACCACCCCTGAAGGGTCATAAAGTTTATTCGGCCGTAAAGCATCAAAATATCCTTGGGTCACCCGCCTCGTATCTTCCGTTCGAGCCAGCACTTCCTTCACTTCGTCTGTGTAATTTTCATAGACAACTTCACCACGATTAATCCGACTTATTTCACTATCATTTCTGTGCACACTAAAAACAAGATTCACATGCTCAAAGTAAGCAAAAACAGCGTCAATGTCAGCCATAGATGCAGACGCATCGGCGATTTCAACTGTTATAGGCATACCCATTGCGGCACGCGAGTCTTTCATTTTTTATTGAGCCTTAGCTAGTGCAGAGGAAAGAGATTGAACGAAACCAGAACTAAGAGCCGTCGCACCAGACACAGTATCAACCTGTGCGCTCTGAGCACTAATAGCTTCCTGAATCAAGACAGGCATGGCACGATCAGCAATGGCAACAGACCTGCTCCTGTCTTGAGGATAGGTAAGAAAATCAACAGCAGTGATTTTACCGCCAGAGACAGTGGCCTTCACCTGAACATCACCATAGTATACGTTCACAGAATCACCTACATATGCACCATCTTTATATTGGCCACTCTGCGTAGGTTGAGGAGCAACCACTACAGGTGCGGGGGTTGGTGTACTTTGAACAACCACAGGAGCAGGTTGCTGCGTGTTTACACCGCCATAAGAAGTACCACTTGTTACAACCTGAGGACGACCATCTTCTCCTTCCCCATATCCATCTTCTGAATATACAACCTCTTGTTGTGTTTTTTTCACAACATGAGCAACAACAGTAGTCTTTGGCACTGTTTTTGTTGGTACGACTGAAGTTGAAGTGGTGCTATTTCCAGTGACGGCTACGTCTTTTTTTACTTTATTTGGTATGCTGTTCTCTGCTTTTGTTTTTTCAACCCAAGCATATGAACCAAAACCGAGGATAACTAACACTGAAGCTATGGTTCTTTTCATTATGTGTTCATCTATCGAATAAATGCGCATATATTATACGTTTAAAAGAGACAAAAAGATGCAGGTCTTTTACGAGAAAACAGTTTAGCAATAAAAGCAAAATACCGCATTCTCTATGAGTAATGCGGTATTTTGCTTTTATTTTTCCAAATCGAGAATTTCGTCTATGCGCACTTTTTCAACGAATTCTGGCACATGAGAGACGAGTATCATCGCGCCCTCATAGTCATGGAGAGCCTGTGCAATGATTGGCAGGTGACGGAAATTTATATGATTTGTCGGTTCATCGAGGATAAGGAGCCCTGGACGTTCAAGTACAAGCCGAGCAAAAGCAACAAGCCCTTTTTGACCCTCAGAGAGACTACCGATTTTGGTATTCATCACTTCGCCCGTAATAAGAAACCCAGCTGCGGTGGTGCGCATTACCTCTTCATTCCACTCTGGAGTAACAGCAAGAAGTGAATCAAACACTGTGTCTTCAAAGTTCAACGTTGAAAAATCTTGTCGGTAATATCCCACACGAATACCCTCTGCTATTTTTGTACCTTCTGCGCGCCCTCCCGCGAGAGCCTCAAGGAGAGTTGATTTACCTATTCCATTTGGACCTTTGAGCAAAAGATGTTTGTTTCGCTTGAGTGAAATCTTTGTAGTACGAAGAATCGGCTTATGGTTCTTTATAACCTTGTAAGCAGAAATATGAATAATCTCTCCAGTGAAATCTGGCTGTGAAGGAATGTGAAATCTCCTAATGGTTTTATCTTCTCGACGCACATCAACTTTTTCTTCTTCGAGCTCCTCCACTTTCTCACGCATACGTTTTGCAACGAGACGCATCTGTCCACCTTTGTTTGCAAAAGCGTTTGCCTGGTCTTTCTTTGCTTGAATTTCTTTTGCGAGGCGCGCATTGAGCATATTTTCTTTCTCGATACGAGAAGAAATTTCCTTTACCACATCATGATAGTCGCCAACATATTGTTCGATTTTTCGAGTGTGGACATCTAAATACAAAACACCGTCAGTGAACGAGTTTAAAAATTCCGCGTCATGAGAGATAACAATAACCGTCTTTGTATATGATTTGAGAAAATCAGTAAGATGCTCAATTCCCGCTTTATCCAGGTTATTTGTTGGTTCATCAAGAAGAAGGAGATCAGGATTCTGTATGAGCGCAGAAGCAAGGAGGAGTCGTGCCTGTTGACCACCAGAAAATGAACGAATGATGCGGTCATGAGGAGCCGAGAGATGAACAACATCGAGGATGGCATCAATGCGTGGTTCAATATCATATATTTTTTTCGAAAAACATTTTTCAAAAAATTCACGTACCGTTAAATCAAGCTGGTCACGTGGAATGACCTGGCGAGCGGTGGCAATGGTAACGCCGTTCGAAATATGAATATCACCTGACTCTGGTTTGTACGTACCAGTGATAAGTCCAAAGAGAGTTGATTTTCCAGCACCGTTTTGGCCCATGAGGGTCACCTTCATCCCTCGACGTAATGAAAAACTTACCTCGTCGAGGATTGGTTTATTGTGCCCGTATTCAAATGAGGTTTCGTCGAAACGAAGGATTGTGTCGTTTGCCATAAACTAGAATAGCCATAATACATTATTCAACATAGAAATAAAGCCTGCTTTTACAGGCTTTATTTCTATGTTGACCGTATCAACAATCGCAGAGAGATTATTTCTTCTTTGCTGTAATCTTAGCGCGCTTGATTGTAAGTCGCTTTGCGGTCTTGTGTGATCGCGAAGTCTTCTTCGTCATGTTTGCTCGTTTTGCCATAAACACATCATATACTAATTCTTCTAAAAAAGCATGCTTTTTTAGAAGAACAGATGGGTGTTTAAAGGGTGGTAAGCAAAGCTTGCAGCCCTTTTCACAATTTTATTTCGTTACACAATCACGATACGTAGTCGTGCCAGACTCAGTCACAAAGGCAGTGTTCCCTTTGTTCCAAAAAACTATAGATTCATCAGCATTTGCATAACGAGCACCTGATGCAGATATTGCAATTGGTAATTGAATTGAGGATGTTGCATTTGAAAATTTCAAATCAACAATATTTTTACCAAAATGTGCAATTATGTTTTTTGAATCGGCGCACTCAAAAGAAAACGCAGCATTCTTTTCAACCATAAAGAGAATCTGGTAGTCAGTCTTTGCAATTTCCTTATTTGCTAATTTATCAGGTTTCACATCACCGATAGAAATGGCATATCCTCCAAAAAATGTCGTCTTGCCTTGCTCAAGGAGGACATCGGCCTCTGTGTTACCCGCAACAAGTTGTGCGGTGAGAACAACGTTGCCCGCCCAAATACAACGGGCATTCATAGGACACCTGCTATCATTATTTACGCCCAAGAGCTTGATAGAGAGTCCGTCTTTGTTAACCGATTCTCCAATTTTTGTGTACACATCTTTCTGTACCTCGGCAGGAACCGTTCCTTGTGTATTGGCATTAAGTGTTTCCTGATCAGCTTTATAGAGCTCTAAAATAAAAAAGCTGATTACGCCAATGGTTGCGAGAATAGTAAAAAATATAATTGTTTTCTTCATGTTTTTATTATAACCCTTCTTGAGACTTTATTCTTTGTTTACAAGCGTAATAATCACAATTTCACTATCAGTACCAATACGTTGAGGAGGGCCCCATGTACCAGCACCACTCGTCGTAATCACATCCATGTTTTGAAACAAGTGATGCCCGTAGGTATATTCACCAAAAATGCTTTCCGCAATAAGCGACGCGGGCCACACCTGTCCTCGATGAGTATGACCTGAAACTTGTAGACCAATTCCTGCTTGGACAAGTTCCCCCATATCCTTTGGCACATGCTTAAGCACGATCGATGGTTTTGTTGGATCAACACCAATGGATGCAAGTACTTGTTTTTGAGTTTCAACATCAGTGGTCGATGGATATGATAACCCTATTATTTGAAGGCCATCGAGATTCACCACCTTGTCGTCAATAACTTTTACACCAGCAGATGTGAGTGCGTTTGTGTATATACTCATTTCACGATATGACTCGTGATTTCCTGTCGAAAAGAACGTTCCGTATTTTGTCTTGAGTGCCCCAAAAGGTTTAGCTAAACTCTCGAAATCAGCTGGAGGTCCGTCGTAAAAATCCCCTGGAACGAGAACTGCTTCTGGATTTTCTTCTGAAATTAACCGTGAGACTTTCTCACTAAAAGCCTGACCATAGACATTACCGAGGTGTAAATCGGCAACCATTGCGATTTTTTTACCCTGCCACTCAGTCGGTAAATGAGATAATGCGACTGTATAACGAGTAATGTGAATAGTATTAGTGTGCCAAACACCGTAAGCACTCATAATAAATGCAGAGTAGATGCACAATTGCCCCACAATGAGGGGCCACATACTTTCAACACCTACTGAGCGGGAAATCACTAACACAAGAGCGCCAAGAGTACTTGCAATGAGGAGCCAGAAAAAAGTACCTAACCACACAGCGCTCGCTGTATAAAGAAAACCCAGAACTTTATTCGAATAAAGCATTGTTACAATGGAGGTCACCACAAAACTAAGCGACAAAAGCACTGTCACAATACGAAGTACGGAAAAGATGGTTTGAGATTTAACCGAGAAGAAAGCAACGACAGCTTGATACACGACAACGTGTCCAACCCCAATAACAAGTGTTATTACAGATAATATGGAAACAATCCCAAAAGATATTTTCATTAGGGTTTAATTTTTAACACATATTCCACCAACATCACCAAAAGGAAGATGCGATAGTGGTTCTGGCGCACAGTGATATCCATCAACACAACGAGGTGCAGTGGTCATATTACCACCGCAACGCTCCCCTCCTCCCACTATTTTTCGCGCAATCTCCAAAGTGGTTCCATTGAGCTGTGCATACGTGGTAACACCAACAGACGGAACGGTACTCATTGGTTTATCAGCTTTACGATCTGCATAGTTAACCACAATTTGATTATTATTCACTTCGGTATTCTGAGGTACGATTCGGTCACCAAGAAGGAGTGCGTTGGTTCCACTCGCACCAGCGCCAGTATTAATCGCTGTCGCAACATAATAGAATGTACCGCTTCCACCAGCGTTTTGGGTGAGTATGACAACAGCGTCTTTTTTGCCATCATTATTTAAATCAGTAGAAAGAGGTGGCCCGAAGACCGTAGTTACCATTTTTGATGCAGAACCTGGCGCAACTGATGTCTCAGCCTTTCCATTCACGAGCGTTACCGAACTACCATCAACAACATACGAAGTATTGAGTGGGTCAAATAAGACAACATTTACAGGTAAAGGTTTTGTGTCATTTTTTAAAAATAACCACACCACAAATAGAGTGATAACAATCACGAGAGTCCCGAGAATTTTTTTGATACTCATATACTCTATTATAACGTGTTTCAAACATGAATTGTTTCAATAAACTCAGTTTGTCAAAATAAAAGCCCCCGTGACATCTTGTCTAGAACATGTCTCTTCGGGGGCTTGTGCGTATATTTTGTTGCCTCTGGCTCGTTATTGTCTCAAACGAGCTACCCGTCTTAGTCTTGGTGGGCCGTTACCCAACCGACGATGGTCATCGAGTTAAAAGAATTTCATTCGCCACTACTTTTCTTTTTTTCACCAACTAACTGATAGGTCGCGAACCCTCGCAGAAGCATGCTGATACACCGTAGCGTACCGGAGCGATTCTTCATTCGAAATTCATGCGAATTTCGACATTATCAGGGTTCCTGCCCGAAAGCAGTAAGGCCCTACTTAAACGTAGGTTGTTCGCGTATTACTCACACGAGGTTTTGTTTCCAACATGGGAAACATCCTCGGGCAACACTGGCACGAGGATTAGTTTACTCAAACAAGACAACAAGTCAAAACTAGAGATCTTTCTTTTCAAAACCCCACTGCCAACAAGGCTTCTCCCCTTTCTTGTACGCAACTGCAAAAAAGAGAGCAGTAAGACTGATGACAGGTAATACAAAATAGATAAAAGCCTCTTTATCAGACGACTTATTATTGAGAGTTGATCCAAAAATAACTATGCCAAAAAGGTAAACAGCGAGAGTGAGCCATCCTTGCCACTTCACCGGTGTCCAACCCCAGCCAAAAAGTTTTCTTTTAAACCAATAACCATTTGGATTATCCTTGAGATAAGCGATATATTTTTTAAGCATTTTAGAATATGAGATTACTAATACCAATGATACCAGAGATGTATTTGGTTATAAAAGCGTCTATACACAACCCTAATTAACACCAAAGAGCTTCAGAAATTCAATTGGATCAACAGACGAACCATTAACTCTCACGGTGAAATGAAGATGCGGTTTCTCCGCATACCCTGTCTGTCCCGCATACCCAATCAACTGACCAGGAAGGATTAACTCACCCGCATTCACGGTAATTTTTGAAAGGTGCATATAGAACGTCATCACACCAAGACCATGATCGACAATCACCGTTTTTCCATAATCACGAAAAGTTTTCACAAGGCGTACAACACCACGGTTTGATGCAAGAACTTTTGTCGTTGATGACGCACGGAAATCGGTACCTTTGTGCGTTATAGTATAGCTCCCTGTTATCCGAGAATATCCATAAGGATCAGTGACTACGGGATTATGTACTGGGTAACGGAAACTTTTTGACCAAAAGACTTTTTTTCCACTCACAAGAGAAGCAAGTTGCGCATTCTCGACGGCAAGAGTGTCAACAAGTGCTTTTTGACTCATGGCGGTGTTGCCACCAAGTTTTGCTGGTATACCAAGAGGCGCCTCATCTTTTACACGTTTCAAAACAGTCACCACTTTCTCAAGGTCTGTACCATCGGTTAATTTCAAAGACACAGTGTAATCACCAGGCTTAAAACCAATATCAATTCCATAGAGACCAATCACAGCAGAATCAAACGCAATTGGGGTAATACGATGAGTATCGAATTTTAAACTAGACACAACCGCCGTGCTTGTGGCACCCTCTAATCGAATCATAACCGCCTGCCCCTGTATTGGATGCTCTGGTATCACATTCAAAACCGGTGTTGCTGCAAAAACACCTACAGGAAAAAGTCCGAACAAAAATACCAAAATAATTACTTTCACCTGTACAGTATAGCAAAGAACACTTCATTTAATTTGCTATACTATGCATCATGAAACCATACGCTTCACGCACACAAACTGATATGCAGGATGTCCTTATGAATCCAAATGCAACGGGACCAGAAACCCACTACTACATGATTCGTGGGGGTGTCGATAAAAACAACATTACCGTTCTTGAACCAGGAACCATTGGTGGTGAGTACATAAAAACATATGGGCACTATCACGTACTCGACTTTGACGAACAGTATACAATTCTCTCAGGTGAAGGCATTGTCATCTTCCAAACAAGACGTATTAACCCGGAGACAAATCTTCTCATCAATGGAGATATTGATTCATTCAGAGCAATTCGGGTTAAGGCCGGCGACGCTGTACATATTCCCAGACGCTCAGGTCACCTTATGCTCAACATTGGGAAATCATGGCTCGTGACCGTCGACAATAGCCCCGTACACTTTGGTGACACTGACCCAATCTCACATCCTTCACATGCTGACTATGAACCATTCAAGAAACTACACGGTGCGGCATATTATGTGGTTGAAGAGAACGGACAACCAACACTCAAGAAAAACCCCCTCTATACAAACGTTCCTGATGCAACAATAGAATAAATAAAAAAACGCGCTCACATGAGCGCGTTTTTTTATTTATTCTACAAACACTTCAACTTTACTTACCTCATTCTTTTTTACCCTGATAAGGAGTGAAAATGCCGCTCCAATAAAAAGAATAATCGCCGCAATAGTGAACACCGTTCCATACGAGGATATCTCTGCCTTGAGAACCATGAGCCCAATTGCTTCTTTCATCACAACCGGGTTTGCTGAATGAATAGTACTGAGTCGTGCAATAGTGAGCAGTTTTGACTCAGTCATTCGCTGGAGAATAGTACCGAACACCGCAATACCTAGAGCACCGGCAATGTTTCGAGCAAGGGCCAGGATGGATGAAGCGACACCTATCTCATGCTGAGGCACGACCGAGGCAATAATATTCGTTCGTTGTGCCATACCAAAACCCATACCAAAAGCCATAACAGAGAGGGGTACAATAATATCAAGTGGACCCGAACGAGGATCAAGACCAGAAAAGAGATAGATACCAACCCCTGCTACAAATGTGCTCGCAGCAATAATGTATCGTGGTTGAACTTTTCCCGTGAGCGCACCACCGAGAGGTGACGCGAGGAGCATCATAAATGCCATAGGCATAAAGAGATATCCCGATTGAGTTGCGTCATATCCAAGGAATGTTTGAGCAAAAACAGGAATGAGAAAGACCCCTCCCATCATACCCATGAACACTACAAAGTTATTTGCAAGAGTATTGACGAATGCAGGTATCTTGAAGAATTTAAAATCAACAATCGGCTCAGGGTGGCGTCTTTCAATGGCAATAAATACCCCAGTGAAAATAACCATCACGAGATATGACAACATGCTTTCCATTGAGAACCACCCCCAATCCATACCTTTATCGAGAACGAGAACGAGCGCAGAGAGTGCACCGCCCAATGTAAGGGCTCCCCACCAATCAAATGATTTGGGCTTTCGCTCTGACACAGACTCATTAATAAATAACATTGCCATAACGAGACCGATAATTCCCACGGGCAGGTTTACCAAGAAAACAGACCTCCACCCAAAGGTATCAATGAGTGGACCACCGAGGAGTGGTCCAAACACAGTCGCAGCCGCAAACGAAGCAGACCAAAAACCAAGCGCTTGCGCTCTCTCTTTCCCCTCCTTAAAGGTCATGGCAATAATTGCCATCGCGGTTGGATAGTCAGCTGAACCAGCAATGGCTTGTATGACACGGAACACAATCATCGAGCTCAGGTTCCAAGCGAGGCCCGCAAGCACGGAGCCAATGATGAACACGACGAAACCAATAATATAAACCTTTTTCCTACCAATAGTGTCACCGAGTTTACCCCAAATAGGAACAAATACGGCGTTGGCTAAAATGTAAGCGGTTGCTATCCAACCTGCAGCACTTACTGAGATACTAAAACTATTGATAATCTTTGGGAGTGCAAGGTTTACAATCGTTTGATCAAGCCTTCCAAGGAAGGTTCCAATGATGACAGTGAGGAGAATCCACCATCGCATATTTTTATTTTCTGTCTTACTTTCCTGCATATACTCTCATTTTTGCCGACATCCCATTTTTGAATTCAGGATGAAGAGTTATGTCGTAGCGCACCTTAACGTCGAATTGTTTTATTTCACGCTTATCGGAAATACTAAAGACGACGCTCGATTGATTTGAGGTTGGACTCACTTCATCTACAACACCAACAAACTCTGTGTTACCAAAAGCATCAACGGTGAAAGATACAGGATCACCTACTTTGATTCGTGAGAGACCCTTATCCTCATCTATCTTTCCCATGATCCTTAATTCACCAGGATCAATCATGGTGACCACAGGAGCACCCGCAGAAAAGACTTGTCCTGGCACGTTTGCTACAGAAATAACTGTTCCGGCAATCTTTGCCGAGAGTGTTTCTGATCCCACACGCGCAACCGACTCATTTGCGACAACTGTATCACCTGGCTTTACGTATACCTCTGCTAAAATACCAGCCGATTCAGGCCCAATACCAATCATTGGTGCTGATACTTGTGACATTTCAATTTCAACGTACGATGAAATTGATTTCCAATAGAGCAGACCCGAAGCGAGAAGTACGACGGTAACGATACCGATTATGCTCTGCGCTAATGGTTTCTTAAAAAAGTGTACTTTTGGTTTAGTGTTTTCCATGATTATTGCTTTGTGATAGTCATAACGGTTTTGTTTGCACTTACTGATTGACCATCTTTGAGATGGGAATCAACAAAGGTAACTATTCCATTGAGAGGTGCAACAATGAGGTTGTTTTTATAAGTAGCCTGGGCAACTTCGTATGCGCCTTCAGCTGCGTTGATAGCAGCCTGGGCAACATTGGTGTCAGAAGAACCATTTTTTCCAAGATTCGCTTCGAGTTGCTTTAGGACCTGGTCACGATTTGCCACTGCTAAATCATAGGCGTTTTTGTTTATTACATAGTTAGCTGATTTTGTGTTTGGAATATCAATAACCCATCGTACGGTGTCTAAGTAATATCCGACGGGAAATTCAACAAATAAACCACATGAGCCAAGCTGTTGTGAAGTGTAATAAGTCACCGCGCCTGATCCTGTCTCAAGACCCTTAAGGTTAAATGAATATCCGGTCGCCTCTTGAGATGAGTATGGCTCGATGTAATACGAACCTTCCTTATCACACGTGTAACTACCGGTTATTTTCGGTGCTTGATTAGTATCAACAGGAGTTGTTACCTGAGTACGAATATTTTGCGCAACAGCAACAAGGTTACTCGACAAGAGTGTTCGATATGCGTTTGCAACTAGGACGTCTTGCTGTTTTTTTGTATTTGCATACTGAATATCCAATGATGCATATTGTGCTTTAGCTAATTCGAGCGCTCCTTTTGTTTGGTTCACAGCACCAAGGGCGTCCCCTGCATCAAGTGAAGCAAGCACATCGCCTTTTTTAACTACACTACCGACACCAACCGATACATTGAGCAAGCGCCCAGCTTTTGGAAAGGCTAAATCGACTGAATTATTTACCGATTCTGACGACGAAGGTGTAGTTGATGCCTTATCAGAAAACGTAATCACTGGGGCTTTCCCTATCGAACCATAGAGGAATAGTCCAACTATAATAGCAATGACAAAGGCAGTTGGAATGACCACTTTTGGTTTTTCGAGAAATTGGATGATTTTTTTCATAGATATAAAGGATTTCGTTAAATTAATTTCTTAATGAGGTGGACAAGCTGTTCCTTTTCTTCGTGTGTGAGGTTTTTCAACATATCGCTAAAAACTTGATTCTTTACTTCTTTTAAAACTGAGAAAAGTTTAAGTGCCTTTGGTGTGAGGGTGATACGCACCGTTCTCCTATCTTTCTTATCAACGAGACGTTTAACGAGTTTTTTATGCGAGAGGTGTTCAATAGCAGATGTTGCAGATGGCGCCGAAACGCGAAGGTATTCTGCAATATCTTTCATTGTGGGATTTTTGTTTTCCACGATAAATCGTAGGGTTTCTATTTGAGGAAAGGTAAAATCGAGACACTCGGCCTTCTTTCGAAAAGAGACAATGAGTTTGTGATGAAAAGCACTAAATACATCCCGAGATTCAAGATGCGTTACCTGTTCAACACTCGCTTTTATTTTTTGTGAAGCCATGTAATGTAAATAAAATACTTAGCATACCTAAATATTAGGTGTGCTAAGTATATATAAAATAACTATAAAATCAAGTTAACCTTGAATCAGGATTTCTTTTTGAGTCCGAGAAAGATTTTTAATAGACGCTTCCCTCTTCATTGCTTCACTTTTGGTCTTGAATTTCTCTGAATAAACAAGGCACACCGGTCTGCGACTCTTGGTGTATTTTGCACCCACCTTACTCTCATTGTGGGCCGTCAATCTCTTTTTTAAATCATTGGTATATCCAGTATAGAAGGTTCCGTCGGAACATTCGAGTATGTATATATAATAAGACATAGGAGACAAATACGTTCATACCACACCTTTGAACAGGTGTGGTATGTTTCTTGGACTAAATATTATTTAATACCAACCATCTTTTTAACCTGAGCGACAATAGTCTCAATTTTGGTATCACTTTTTACAAAGTATTCAAAGATGTGATTTTCAAGTGCCTGCTGAATTTTTTCTATGTCACCCGCATTTGAGAGGATCACAGCGGGAACTTTTTTACCCCATTCATCAATACGTAATCGTTTTGCCATTTCGAGACCGTCCATCTTAGGCATCATCACATCAAGGACGATAGCATCAGGAAGTGATTTGAAAGCCACCTCAAGACCTTGCTCGCCATTTTGCGCCTCGAGAACCGTAAAACCTTCTTTGGTGAATTTATCACGTAGTGCTTGGCGTTGTGATAAATCATCTTCAACAATGAGAACCTTTTTTATTGAATCGTTCATAATGTAAATTTAAATTTATAGTAAGCATCACACCAACAATTAAACCTCGATGGGAAATGTGCTCTCATAAGTATATCATCGTAGCAGTTACTTGATAGGGTCAGGATGCATCTCTTTTGGTAAAGTAACAAAAAACGTTGTGCCCACACCCTCTTCTGACTCAAACCTAATAGAACCGCCCAAACGTTCAGTTGCCGATTTGACGATGTAGAGGCCGAGGCCCGTGCCCTCAGTATCGCTACTTTTAGCGTTATCAGCTCGGAAAAGTTTGGTGAAAATCTTGTTCTGTTGGTTTTTAGGAATACCTAATCCTGTGTCAGAGACAGTAATGAGGACACTTAACTCCTGATCAACTACCCCAACCAACACACGTCCTTGGTTAGAGGTATATTTTATCGCGTTCGACAAAAGGTTTTGCAACACCATTCTGATGAGATTTTCATCAGTCTCTATGACGAGGTGCTCATGAGGGGTTTCTAGTGAAAACAACAGCTCCTTTTGCTTAGCATCATTATTCTGTTCGTGAATTGCTGAGTTTAACAAATCAACGATATCAATCGATTTAGCATTAACGGTAAACGTGCCGAGTTCAAGGCGAGAAGTATCAAGCAGCGCATTAACAAGCGTAACCATTCTCTTGTTTCCTGCATAAATCTCTTTGAGATATCCTTTTTGCTTTTCATTTATATCACCCGCATCACCATCGAGGAGCATCTCGGTGTACCAATTCATAGCAGAGAGTGGTGTCTTTAACTGATGTGATGCCAGAGATACGAATTCTGATTTTGCTTTATCCATATTAACAAAATCGGTTATATCCTCTTCGGTCGATACATAAGCAACAACATGTGAATCACTCATAATAGGAGTAATGTGACCAAGAACCACATACAAACTGCCATCACGACGGCGATTTATGATTTGATGTATAACTTTAAGGCCAGTCACCCTGCTGCGCCACAGAACTTCATACTCTTGTGGTGGCATGAGACCACCCCAGAGGCGTGGCGTCTGCCCCCTCATCTCCCTGAACGAATACCCTGTTAGTTGTTCCGCTGCTTTGTTTGCATATAAGACGTAACCATTCCTATCAGTCACAGTCACGTGGTTACTTGTTTGGCTAGAAATTTTTATGAGAACGTCACTTAATTGGAGAACCTCTCCAACTTGATCAGCAAAACTTTTTTGACCGACAGAATTTGCAACACTTTGTTCTTTTACGCTCCGTAGAGTGTCTTCCAACATACCCTCCACATCTTCGGCATTCCTAATATTTACAAAGAGGTCGTTTACTGAAAAACTATCTTTCGAGCTCGGGTAAAACGCCTCAAAACAAAATAATTTTGGCGAAGCGCCTCCTTCTTCGAGTAGGTTTGAAACAGCATCAACAAACCCTGGTGGACCTGAAATAAACATCTTGCGTTGAGGATTGGATTCAACAAGCCCTTTGAAATGTTCTTCATTAGGGCTACCTTGGAATATTACAAGCTTGAAGCCTGTTTTCTCTGAAAGTTTGATTATCTCCTCTTTACAGTAAAGTGGACGCTTTCCGTCTTCAAAGAAATAGAGCGAAAAATCCTTGCTTTCAGTTCGTGATCGTAAAATTGAGAGAAATGGTGAAATTCCAGTACCACCAGCAATAAGTGTCACCCCTGCATCTGTTGCAACAAAAGACGAACCCATTGGCCCAATGATGTGTACAGAATCACCCACACTCAATCTCTGGACCGATTGAGTGTAATCAGTCTTTGTGATTCGAATAAAAAATTCGAGATGAGAATCATTTACACCAGAAGCAATCGAATAGGCACGCCTATCAATAAACCCCTCTTTTTTTGACCTCTCTGGAATTACCAACCATACATATTGACCAGCTTTAAAAGAAAAATCGTGGGGGCGCTCCAGGGTGAGTACAATCACCTCTGGTGCAACCTCGCGAATCAAGGAGACGCGAACACCCCATCGTGGTTCACGGGTTATATTAGGAAGTTTGATGAAGGAAGATTTGTCATCATTACTCTCTGTCATACTTTGTATTTTTAGATATAAAACTACTCAAGAGACTTTACTTCTTGAGTAATTATAGCACGTGCAACACAGATACCGGGGTGCTTTCTATATCTGTATCTTTGAGAATGAGTAGCTTCCGAGGGCGAGGAAAATGAGGGTAAAGGCGAGAAGTGCAAACACATCAGTAGCAAAACCAAAATGAGAAGTGCCAATGAGCAAGAATCGGAATGCATCGACACCATAAGAGAGCGGATCAATGTGTATTACCACATCGATAGCTTTTGGTAGATTATCCAAAGGAAACAGAGCACCTGAAAGGAAGAAAAGTGGCATCACGAGGAAATTCACAATGAGTTGGAAACCTTGCATATCATCAAGACGAGAGGCAATCATTGTGCCAAGTGCCGTAAAAAGCAGTGCGACAAGAAACATAACCACAAGCAAGACCGGCATTAAAAACCAATTCACTGGACGAAAACCAGCAATAAGTGAAACGAGGAAGACAATTGCACCTTGTGCTGTAGCAACCGTCGCACCGCCAAAAGTCCTGCCGAGCATGATACTGAAGCGTGATACTGGCGCCACGAGGGTTTCTTTTAAAAACCCAAACTGCCTATCCCATATAATCTCCATCCCAGAGAAAATAGAAGAGAAGATAATTGCCATACCGATAATTCCCGGTGCCAAGAATTCAATATAATTCCCCTGTCCTGCTTTTTGAAACACAGAGCCAAACCCATAACCAAGGGCAACCAAAAAGAGTATTGGTTGCGCCAAAGAACCAATCATTCTCGACTTTGACCTTACATACCTTTTCAACTGTCTCAACCACAAAATGTAAATAGTTTTCATGCTGTATGTAATTTGTTATCTCCTCCACATCTTATGATGCACGCGCATCCTGTCGGCACCCGTCGACTCTTCTTCACGAATAACTTTTCCTGTCAGAGAAAGGAATGCATC
>Ga0302288_1001009_pt1 | contig 19705 bp, 7 predicted proteins | sample III_Fen_N1_1_FD_194549 | JGI IMG/M metagenome (GOLD analysis project Ga0302288, IMG submission 194549) | Peat permafrost microbial communities from Stordalen Mire near Abisko, Sweden - III_Fen_N1_1 | ecosystem: Environmental > Terrestrial > Soil > Wetlands > Permafrost | place: Sweden: Abisko...
TACTAAAAGTGATTTCCCCATCAAAGGTTTGAACATATGCTCCTCCAGAGCGAGTTGCATCGGTTACCTTTGTAGCACCATTAGTTAAAGTACCCGATTCAGCTTCAATCTTTGTAACTGTTTGAGCATACAAACCCAGCTGAACACAGAAGAATATGATGAAAATAATTGCTTTTTTCATAGTAAAATAGATTAAATTAGAAATACCCACTCCTTTAATGATGATGTAAATGTACTAAAAAGAGCTAAATAATCAAATGAGATTTATACAATTAACCAATTTGTAATTGCAACTTTTATAGTAACAACATAAAGACAACTTTAGTAGCTAAAACCCTAATCAAAATGTTTCTGTTGATTCTTTTTACTTAAAAATGTTTTACATAACAATGCTTTGCTTATTTTTGGGCAGATTTTTAACAAAATAGAAAATGAAGTCGAATTACAAATTAATCAACAACATAACTGGTTGGGCAATGTTTGCAATTGCAGCCATTGTATATCTTATGACTATTGAACCCAGTGCCAGTCTTTGGGATTGTGGTGAGTTTATTGCTTGTGCTAATGGTCTTGAAGTTGGTCATCCACCAGGAGCACCAATGTTTTTGATGATTTCGCGATTATTTGCAATTCTTGCTGGTGCTCACAAAGAATTAGTTCCTGTGATGATAAATTCAATGTCGGCTTTAGCTAGTGCATTTACTATATTATTCTTGTTTTGGACTATCACCCATTTGGCTCGCAAGTGTTTTACTAAAGGTGAATTATCGCCAATTTCTACAATATTAATTCAATTTAGTGGAGTAATAGGTGCAATGGTATACACCTTCTCCGATACATTTTGGTTCTCAGCTGTTGAAGGTGAAGTTTATGCAATGTCGTCGCTGTTTACTGCTGCTGTGTTTTGGGCTATTTTGAAATGGGAAGAAGTTGCCGACGAACCACAATCGAATCGTTGGATTGTTCTTATTGGAATCTTAATGGGAATGTCAATTGGGGTCCATCTTCTTAACTTATTGGCTATTCCAGCTATTGTTTACGTTATCTATTTTAGAAAATATAAGCCTACCCGAAATGGAGTAATTATATCGGGTGTTGCATCAATTGTAATGTTAGCTTTTGCTATGTATGGCATTATTCAAGGATCGGTTAAAGTGGCATCGTGGTTCGAGTTATTCTTTATCAATGATATGGGACTTCCATACAATTCAGGTATGATTATTTATCTTGGAATATTACTAATAACCTTGGTTGCAAGTATCTATTTCTCGATGAAAGAAAATAAAACAGTATTGAATACTGTTCTTTTAACGCTTGCTGCAACATTAACAGGTATGCCATTTATGTCAAGTTCAGTTGCTTTGAGTTTGTTACTGATTGTTGCTTTAGCTGTTGGAATTTATTTCTTGGCAAAATATCGTATTCAAATGGTAAATATTGCTGCTGTAATAATAGCAGTATTTGTAATTGGATATAGTTCGTATGCTATGATTGTGGTTCGTTCGCTTGCAAATACGCCACTTGATGAAAATAATCCTGAAAATCCTTTTGGTTTATTATCTTACTTGAACCGCGAACAATATGGTGATAGACCATTATTTTATGGTCCATATTTTAGTGCACCTCAAGATATTGAAAAACCATATTCCGAAGGTCATAAAAGCTATTCAGCCTTAAATGGTAAATATATTGTTTCAGACGAATCGGTTGAATACAATTACGATAGTCGTTTCATGACATTTTTCCCTCGTATGTTTAGTACCAATGGTTCGCACATCGAAGCATATAAGGAGTGGGGCGATATTAAAGGAACTGATATTTCATTTACCGATGGAAAAGGAAATACAAGGATTATTAATAAACCAACATTTGGCGAAAATCTTAAGTTTTTCATAACCTATCAGGTTGGACAAATGTATTTCCGTTATTTTATGTGGAACTTTGCTGGACGACAAAACGATTCACAAGGGCATGGTGGAATTACTAATGGAAACTGGATTAGTGGTATAAAACCTCTTGATGCAATTTTCTTAGGTAACCAAGATAAAATAACCAATTGGGAAAAGAATACACCTTCGCGTAATAAATATTATTTTTTACCACTTATTTTAGGTGTTATCGGAATGGTATTTATGGCATTATATAAGAAAAACGATTTTTGGGTGGTAATGCTTTTATTCTTCTTTACTGGTTTAGCAATTGTTCTTTATTTGAATCAAACACCTTATCAACCTCGCGAACGCGATTATGCTTATGCTGGTTCATTCTATGCTTTTGCAATTTGGGTAGGAATGGGCGTTTTAGGTATGTTTACTTTGCTTCAAAAACTTAAAAACGAAAAGGTTCGATTAGTTCTTGTTCTTGCATTCAGCACTATTTCTCCAGTTTTAATGGCTATAGAAAACTGGGACGATCACGATCGTTCGGGACGTTATTTGGCACATGATTTTGCTAAAAACTATCTTGAAAGTTGCGATAAAAATGCATTACTCTTTACCAGTGGCGATAATGATACTTTCCCGCTTTGGTATGCTCAGGAAGTTGAAGGAATTAGAACCGATGTTCGTGTGGTTTGTTTGCCATTGTTTAATACTGATTGGTATATCGATCAAGTTAAACGCCGAGCTTATGCATCAGAACCATTACCAATTTCAATGACAAGAAATCAATACGTTCAAGGAACTCGCGATTATTTGGAAATAACAAATAATGTAAAAGATTTTATGCCATTGAATCAAGTTATGGATTTTGTGTTAAGCGAAGAACCTGCAGCAAAAGCTGAGTATGGTGATGGTAAATTCTATAATTATTTGCCCGGCTCAAACATCAGTATGAAAGTTGATAAAAAAGCTGTTTTGGCTAAAGGAGTTGTTTCTGTAAAAGATTCAGCATACATCGAACCTGAAATTAAATTCACTCTTCCTGGTCGTTATGTAATGAAAAATGGAATTGCTATTTTATCTATTTTAAGTAATAATGATTGGTCAAGACCAATGTATTATTCAACCTACGATGCTGATGAAACAATGGGACTAAAAGCATATATGCGTAATGATGGTTTTGTATCTCGTTTTGTTCCAATGCGAAATCCTAATCCAAATACCAATCAATATGTTGATACCAAAGTGTCGTATGATAATTTAATGAATAAATGTCAATGGCGTGGATTAGCAGATCCTAAAGTATATCTTGATGAATTTTCGGTTCGAACAATTAGAATTGTAGGCGTTCGAAGCATTTATAATCAATTAGCAATTGCATTAGTTACCGAAAATAAAAAGGATTCGGCCGAAAAGGTTTTAGATCGTTGTCAACAAATATTGCCTCACTCTAAAGTTCCTTATGACTATTTTGCTTACGAAGCAGGTCAAGTATATTATTTGGCTGGTAAATTTGAAAAAGGAAATACTTTATTGAAAACCTTTGCCGACGATTGTTTAGATGAATTAGAATATTACAATTCTGTGGAACAAGGTTTCCGTCGCTTCAATGCCGATAATGAAGCTCGAAGTGCACGTTTCTTGTCGATGATTATTGATCTTGGATTAAAATACAAGCAACAATCTTTGGTCGATTATGTTAACAAACAGAAGAAACTATTGGGTTTGCAATAAAAAGACAGAGTGCTCGTTTTTAATGGGCATTAAAAAATGAATAAACTAACTTTGAAGAAATAATTAAAAATTGAAACTATGAAAAACAAATGGATTTTACCCCTTAGTATTATTGGAGGAATTATATTAGTTGTTGTTATCTTCTTTTCTTGGGCAAATGGCGTATATAATACAGCTATTACACTTCAAGAAGGTGTAAATAAATCGTGGGGCGATGTACTTACAAACTATCAACGTCGTGCCGATTTAGTTCCACAATTAGTAGCAACTGTAAAAGGAGCAGCTGCTAACGAACGTGGAATTTTGACCGAAGTTACTCAAGCTCGTGCTGGAATTGTAAATGCAAAAACACCAAACGATGTTGAGTTAATGGGCAAAAAAATCAATACAGCAATCAATTTAGCATTTGAGGCATATCCACAAATTCGTTCTACCGAAAACTTTCAAGCATTACAAGCTCAGCTCGAAGGAACTGAAAATAGAATTGCTGTAGCACGTCGCGATTATAACGATGCAGTGATGGGATACAATACCCATATTCGTGGATTTTTCCGCAAAATGGCAATTGGTATGATGGGTGATGCAGGTGAATTCCCTCGCAAAGAATCGTTCCAAGCAAGTGCTGGCTCAGAAAAAGCTCCTGAAGTAAAATTCTAAGCATATGGCAACAGCAGCAGATTTCTTCAGTGATGCACAAAAAAAAGACATTGTTGAAGCAATAAAAACGGCCGAACTTAATACTTCGGGCGAAGTACGAGTTCATATTGAAAGTACATGTAAAGGTGATGTGCTTGATAGGGCTGCCGAAGTCTTTGCAAAACTTGAAATGCACAAAACAGCACTTCGAAATGGAGTGTTAATTTATTTAGCAATTGAAACTCGTACGTTTGCAATTATTGGAGATACTGGAATTAATCAAGTTGTTCCAGCTGGCTTTTGGGATAGCACCAAAGATATGATGATAAGTCATTTTAAAACTGGTGATTATGCACAAGGTTTGATTCAAGGGATTTTAAAGGCTGGCGATCAATTAAAAAAACATTTTGAATATCAAGATGATGATATAAATGAATTGCCCGATGATATTTCGTTCGGTAAATAATGTAGAGACGTAATTTATTGCGTCTCTTGTCTTTTATTATATCTCAAATATTTAATCAAAATCTATCAATTTATAACGTTACTAATTATCAATTAATGAAAAAACTTTCGCTACTATTTATCTTCAATATAGTATGTTTGGGACTATTTTCTCAAGCAACAGGTATTCCTGAATGTCCTAATCCAATGCGATTAGTAGTCGATCAGGTAGGACTTTTAAGTGAAGATTATAAAAATGCCTTGGAGCAAAAGCTTGATAGGTTTAGCGATTCAACGTCAAATCAAATTTTGGTTCTTGTGGTTTCCGATTTAAATGGAATGGAACCTGCCGATTATGCTTTGGAAGTAGGACGTAAATGGGGCGTTGGAAATAAAAAGTTCAACAATGGAATTGTATTTCTAATAAAACCTACTGGTGGTCAAGGCGAACGAAAAACCTATATTGCTGTTGGTTATGGCTTAGAAGGAATCATTCCCGATGCAACAGCAAAAATGATAGTTGACCACGAAGTAATACCAGCATTTAAACAAAGACAATTTGATGCAGGAGTAGATAAAGCGATTACCGTAATGATGTCTTTAGCAAAGAAGGAATACAATTTTAAAACATACGAGAAAAAAGCTCAAGAAGGAAGTTATTTAGCATTGTTTATCGTTTTAGGAATAATTGCTCTATTCATTTTTGCCGGTTCACGAAAAACAAAAAATGCAACAACAATTGGTTCAACTGGTTCAAATCTACCATTTTTTGCTGCTATGATGATGATGGGCGGCATGGGCGGACGTAGTCGAGGTGGAAATTGGGATAATTTCTCATCAGGTTCCGATAGTTTTGGTGGATTTGGTGGTGGAAGCTTTGGTGGCGGAGGAGCTGGCGGTAGCTGGTAGAATAAGAATTACCCGTAGCGGCAACCCTCGTGGTTGCCCTGAATATAAATACAAAAAGAGATGTAATATAACAAAAAATATTACATCTCTTTTTGCTTTTATTCAAACACAAATCATAAAAACCCAAAGTAATCGAACATTCACATAGAAGAATTTCGTACATTAGCGTTTTCAATTTTGCAAAAAAAAACAGTGTGTAATATGAAAAATCGTTATAAAGTTTGTTTGTTTATATTCCTTTCCTTTGTTCTTTCGCAATTGGTATATTCTCAAAAAAACTATTATATAGGGATAGGTGATTCTATATATAACCATATTCCAGCTCACCGAGGAACGGTTCAATGGCAATATTCCGAAGACAATGGTTCATCGTGGTATGATTTTCCTGGCTTACGTTCAAAACAAGATGATTTTGGTGCTTCAATTACATGTGATCTTAAAATAAGAGCTAAAGTAACTGAAGGAACGTGTTCTATTTATTCTGATACAACAATAGTTTATACTAACCTTAGCGATTTTGACGGGAATAAATATCCAATTAAGAAAATTGGAACTCAAGTTTGGATGACTGAAAACTTACGAACTTCACATTATTCCGATGGATCTGTTATTCCTTACATAACAATCAAAGAGGAGTGGAGTGCTTTAAAATCGGACGCTTATTGTTATGCTAATGATGTTAAGGATTCATCAGTTTTCTATGGATATCTTTATAATGGTTATGCCGTAAAGAAAAATACCATTTGTCCAAAAGGTTGGGGCGTTCCAACAGATACCGATTGGGAACAATTATCAGCCTATTTAATTAAAAATGGTTATGGATTTGGAGGTTCAGGTGATGATATTGCAAAGTCCCTTTCTGCAGTCAATTTAGCTGCTTATACTGCTGTAACTTGGTCAAATTCAGATATTGAAGGAGCTCCAGGAAATAATGTAAAACTAAATAATTCTTCTGGTTTTAATGGATTGCCAGTAGGCTATAGAGATGAAAATGGAAATTATGGTGGATTTGGTACTTATGCGAATTGGTGGGCAAACTACCTTGAAGTTGCTGGAAATTTGAAAAGTGTTGCAATATATTACGATAATCCAATATTACCAGGCTTTTTAACAGGAACAGCTACTCCTATATTTGGATCGTCGATTCGTTGTATAAAACAATAATTCTATAAGTATTAAATAATAAAATATTCACTAATCATAAATTTAGTACATTAGTACTTTCAGTTTTCCAAACTAAATAATTCTATTAAATGAGAAAAAAAAATAAAGTAAGTTTTCTAATAATGCTGTCAGTATTTCTATTCCAATTTGGATTTTCTGAGAATATCCGTTACATAGGTGTTAATGATTCGTTATATAATACTTTACCAGCACATCGAGGAACTGTTCAATGGCAATATTCAAGTGAACAAGATACAATTTGGAAAAATTTTACTAATTCAAATTATAACAAAGACATTTTTGGAATATCTATTAAAGCTAATATTAAAATTAGAGCAAAGATAACTGAAGGTAATTGCGATATTTATTCTGATATCACCTCCGTTTATACAACGGTTAGCGATTATGATAAAAATGTATATCCCGTTAAAAAAATTGGAAAATATGTTTGGATAACTGAAAATTTGAGAACAACGCATTATAATACTGGAGATACAATTTCATTTGTAGGTGATTCAACTGATTGGACTACATACAACGCAGAAGCATTTTGTAATGTCAGAAATGTAACGTTACCTGATTCAATTAAAATATATGGAAGACTTTACAATTGGTATGCTGTCGATCATGGAAAAATCTGTCCATCGAGTTGGCATGTGCCTACATCTAAAGAATGGGAAGATTTATATTATTATTTATTGTCCAATGGATATAATTACGATGGATCTACTTCTGATAATAAAGTTGCAAAATCATTAGCATCGTCCTCAACACTATGGTCAATATCTCAAGTCTCGGGAACACCAGGGAATTCTGATTATCCTCAAAAACAGAATATAACTCAATTTTCAGCATTACCTGTTGGTTATCGTTATAATGGCACATATGTAAATTTCAAAGAATCCGCTATTTGGTGGACTTCTACCCAATTTGATACAACTCAAGCTTGGTCTAGGTCATTGAATTTTACTTTATTATATATATCAGGTATGGCTGATGATAAAAGTCAAGGTTTATCAATTCGATGTATAAAAGACTAAGGTTTGTTTAAAGAAGTGTTATAATTTAATAAAAGATATATGAAAATATTTACAAAACATAATAGATTTATAATCGCAATACTTTTGATGTTTCTAGTATCAACGGTTACTAAAGCACAAGTTGATACCGCAGTTTATACAATTAAACAAGTAGATATTAGAACAGATACTATTTATACTAGTTGCGAGGGTTCAACTGTTCAAATAAAGAATACAATTACAACAAATGCTGATCATGTTACTTGGTCAACACTTTTAGGTGGAACCTTTGATAATACAAATGCATTAAATCCAATTTATACTCCGAGCCCTGCTGAGTTTCAAAGTGGCTATTCAACTTTGAAGGTTGAAGTTATTGGATTGGATAAATGTTCCCAAAAAATAATTTCTGTTACGATAAATTATTCAAAACCTGCTACAATTATAATTAGTTCAACTAAGACTTCAGTTTGTCTTGGAGATTCTGTTCTGTTAAGTTTAGGTGGAGTATATAAATCTTATTTATGGGATAATGGTTCTACATATTCAACAACAGTAGTCTATCCAAAAATGAATGTTTCAAATTCAGTAACTGTTACGGATGTTAAAGGTTGTAAAATAAGTGGTTCAATCTCAGTACCCGTATTGACTCCCTTAACTAAAATTACAACAAATACTCAAAGTCAAAATGTATGTTTAGGAAATTCTATAATATTACAAGCAACTTTTGCTAATAATTTTGTGTGGAATTCAGGAGATAAACAACCTAATATAACAGTAAGCCCTACAAAAGCGACGACTTATACTGTTACAGGTTATAATGTTCAAGGTTGTTTTTCAACAGCAAGTGTTACTATTGGTGTAAGTCCACAACCAACTGTTGCAATTGATGTGATTTCAGGCAAAGATTCGATTTGTACAGGTGCAAGTGTAAATCTAGGATCAAGAGGGATTTCTCACCTTACATATTTATGGAGCAATAGTTTTAATGATTCTGATATCACTGTATCTCCGTCAGTAACTACAATATATTCGGTTACGGCTACAAATCTAAATGGATGTAAAAGTATTGCCTCAAGGAAAATATCTGTTATTAATTCAATATCTGTTTCTGCTAACCCATCGACTATTAAAGTTGGGCAATCGTCAGATTTAATAGTATTAAATGGAAATACATGTGTTTGGGATAATGCTATAAGTTCAACACAGTCTAAAATAACAGTTTATCCACAAAAAACTACAAACTATAACGTTTCAACTACTAATTATTTAGGTTGTGCGGTAACTGGTTCGGTAACTGTAAATGTAAATGGAATTGCGGTGACAGGTGTTACAGTTTCACCCCAAAATCTTTCTCTTTTTGTAGGAGGAAGTTCTACTTTAACTTCAACAGTTTCACCAACAAATGCAACAGTCCCTTCGGTATTTTGGTCTAGTAGTGATTCTAGTGTAATTAAAGTTGATCAAAATGGTAATGTTAATGCTATAAAAGCCGGTAATTGTTTAATTACAGCTACATCAATTGATAATTCTAAATTGTTTGGAATTTGTTCTATTTCAGTTACTGCAACAAATAAAATTGCTTTATTAAAACAAATAAAAGAGGTCGATTCTATACTTTTAAAAGCACCCTTAGGTTTAACTCCAGGAAAATATCCCCCAATTGCTTTTGAAAATTTAAAGAATGATAATCAAAATGCACAAAGTGTATATTCCGATACAAAAGCTTCGCAAGCTCATATTGATAGTACTGTTCAAAAACTATCAAACGCTATCGTCCTATTTAAAGCATCAATAATATATGTGCCTTCTGTACCAGTTAAGTATGTTAATATATTAGAAGGAAATCAAACAGTACAAGTAAATAAAACGTTTTCTTTGCATGCTCAAATATATCCGTCTAATGCTAGTAATCAACAGCTAAAATGGTATTTCAAAAATGCTAAAGACACTTTAGATAAAGGATATTTAGGGAATGGATCAATAGTAACTCTTACACCACCTCAAATTGGAAATTATATAATATATGCTTATTCGAATGAATATTACATATCAGGAAAAGATACTATTTTCCACCACGATTCGGTAAGTGTTACAGTTGCATTACCTATTTCAGTAAATAAAATTACGGTTAATGCAAATGAATTAAAAATAGCCGTAGGTGCTAGCGATAATTCTATAATAGCAACTGTTTGGCCACTAACTGCTAATAATAAAAATCTATTATGGAATTCTAAAGATGGTTCAATTGCTAATGTTGATCCATCTACAGGAACTATTATTGGAATTGCTGAAGGTACAACAATAATTACTGTGGCTTCTATTGAAAATCCAGCCCTAATGCAAAATATTACAGTTTATGTTACTATTGTTTCTGTCGATAAATCGAAACTTGAAAATACCTTGTCGGAAGCCGATTTTGTAATTTCTAATATAAATGAAAGTAGCGATTTAGGAACAGAAGTTGGGCAATATGATAAAACAGCTTGGTATGCATTAAACAAAATGTATGGTATTGCTAAAGATGAATTATATTCTCAATCTTCTACACAAATAACGGTTAATTCTACCGTTGTTAATTTATTGAAGGCAATTGCAAGTTTTAAAAATTCAAAAGTTGGAGCATCATTAGTAAATTCTTTAGCAATAAAACCTGGAGATCTTACTTTAAATATTTCATCGGCACCTTATCAATTAAATGCAATTGTTCTTCCCTTAGAAGCTAGCAATAAATCACTAGTTTGGGAATCATCAGACGAAACAGTTGTAACAGTAGATAAAAATGGTTTAGTAACTGTAATAGGAGGTGGTTTAGCAACTGTAAAAGCTACTACAACTGATGGAAGTGCAATTTCTGAAAGTTCAATGATTACAGTAATCGTTCCTGTTAAATCAATTAGTTTGCCTCAATTTATCGGTCTACAAGTTGATACTAAGTTTTTATTTACAGCTTTAGTTTTGCCAAGTAATGCAACATACAAAGATATTGTTTGGTCAAGTTCCGATAAATCAATTGCTTCTGTTGATAATTATGGCGAAGTAGTTGCTTTGAAGCCTGGTTCTGCTAAAATAATTGCTCAAAGTGCCGATGGTCAGGTTACGGCTATGACTATTGTTAATGTATCATTGGAGGCAATTCCTTTGAAATCGATTACATTGCCCGATACACTTCATCTTTTATTAGGCGAAATTCAAACATTAAATGCAATAATTCAACCATATAATGCAACCAATTCTATTATAAATTGGACATCATCAAATGCTTCAAGTTTAAGTGTTGATTATAAAGGAGAGATAGTAGCTTCGGGTATTGATACCGTTGTAGTATACGCTTACTCAAGTGACAATGAAACTATTTTCGATTCTACGATAGTATATATCAATGCTTCTAAAGCTCCTGAAGCTTTACCAATAAAACCAATAACTGTTCAAGAAGGTACAACATCAATTTCAATTCCCTTAAGTAGTTTAGTTGTTGATGATAAAACAAACCTAAGTAATTTAGTGTTTATCGTACTGCCAAATGATAATTTTACTATGCAAATTGTAGACGATTCGCTTATTATAACACCAAACGATCCAAATGTTGTTGTAAAAGAAAATATATCACTTTCGGTTGTCGATCAAGATGGCCAATCGGTATCTGTTACTATTCCAGTAAGTATATCTTCAGGAATTAATAAAGCACCAATTATTTCGGAAATTCCTAAACAAGCAATTATAGTTGGAGGAAATTTTATTCCAGTTTCTTTGCCCTTATATGTGATTGATGATTATACAAAACAAGAAGATATTGAATGGACAGTTAGCCCAAATTCATTATTCAAAACATCGGTTCATTTTAATAATTTATATGTTGAACCTGCAACAAGTTCGTGGATTGGTACAGATTCTTTATTATTAACTGCTAAAGATAAAAATGGAGCAACAAGTACAAAATATATTCAATATTCTATTTCGAATAAAGCTAATGAAGCTCCTCTGTTAATTCAAATTCCTGTTCAAGAACAAACAAATTCAACTGCTTTTCAACCAATTGTTTTAAGTAAATATGTGACCGACGATTATACTCCGAGTTCTTCAATAGCATGGATTGCGAGTAAGTCGAATAAAATAAGTATTACAATTGTTGGAGGTAAAGCTTTTATAACTGTAATAGATAAAAACTGGACTGGATCCGATTTAGTCGTATTTACTGCTACCGATCAGGGTGGCTTGTCGAATACTGTTAATGTATTCTTTAATCAAAAAGCTACTGTGTCGCAAATAACATGGGCTGGAAAACCTGAAGTTAGTTTTACTGCAGAACGAACAAAGGTTGGTTCTAAAGAATTGGTTAAATTCCATGGTTCAATAACTGGTCAAGCATCGGATGGTTCTGAATGGACTTTTGATGGTGGAAGTCCTGCACAATCGTACGATTTGAATCCATCTATTTCTTATGAAAACCCAGGTAAATTCGATGTTCTTTTTGTAGCTGGAAATAATGGCGAAATAGATAGTTCATTAATGGCAGATTATATTACAGTTGTAGGAATCACTACGCCCGATACGGTAATATGTCCAGGCAAGTCGGCTGTACTAAGTGTTTCCGATAAAACATTAACTAAATATCAATGGAGTAATGGAGAAAAAACTGCAAGTATAACAGTTTCGCCATCGGTTGATACTAAATATACGGTTACTGTTCAGTCTGGTTTAGTGAAATATTACGATACTGTTTTAGTTTCAGTAAGTAAACCTGTTACGCTTGGAAATGATACTGCAATTTGTGACGGAAGCACATTGACTTATACATTACAAGGATTTGCTACTTATAAATGGAATAATGAAACTTCGTTTAATAAAAACACATTCAAAACATCAACGGCACAAAATATTTCGGTTGAGGTGATAGATGCTTTTGGTTGTGTAAGTTCATCTGGTGTTGAGGTTTCGGTAAATGCATTGCCAACGGTAAATTTAGGACTTGACGATAGTATTTGTCCATCAGTTAAAAAGGTGTTGGACCCAGGAAAGTCATTTAGTGCATATGTATGGAATGATGGAACATTTGCTCAGACAAAAGATGTAACTGTTTCTGATAATTATTCGGTAACCGTAACTGATGCTAATGGCTGTAAAAATTCCGATAATGTGTCTATTGTTGTAAAACAAGCTTATGCTGAAAAATTAGGTGTTGCAACATATAGCGATAATGGTTCGAAAATTATACTTGCATGGGAACGTACTAAAGGTCAAAATACTGTGAAGTATGAAGTTTTACGTGAATACGAAACAGATAAATACGAAGTAATTGGCAATACAGTATTTAATCAAAATAGTATCATTGTCGATTCAACTTCAAATTCGAATCAACAAGCATACAAATACAAACTTCGTACTTTCGATGCATGCGGTAGCTCAGTTGAGAGTGAACCACATAGAACAATGTTTGCAATTTCAAATTATAATTCAAAAGATAATGTTATCAATTTACAATGGAATCGTTACGAAGGAATTGCACTTACTAAATATTCAATTTATGAGTTAAATAAAAAAACAGGTGATACCACAAAAATAGGTTCAGTACCTGCTTCTGATGGGGTGCAAATGTTTAATTATACTGTAAACAAACCTAAAGACGGTTATCAATATAGAGTAGGATATTCAGTTCCATATTTTGATCCAAAAGTTACAAAATCAGATGGCGGACCATTCTCTCAATCTTTATCGAACATGGCCGAAAGCGAATTGGTTGGCATAGATACAAAGGTGGAATCAATTGTTACGGTTTATCCAAATCCTGTTGAAGATAATATTTCTATATCTTTTGGTAGTATAGTAAATGCTAACCTTGAAATTGTAAATGTAGCAGGAGAAGTCGTTTTAACGAAAAAAGTAGCTGGTGAACCTATAGTACTTTTATCGGTTGAAAAGTTAGACGCGGGAGTTTATTATGTTAAAACAATTTTAGACGATAGTGTTGTTTTGACTCAATTTATTAAATTGTAATTTAAATCTTTACGGAACGTATCAATTTTAAATAATTGTTAAAAAAGCCATTGTGAATATTTTGCAATGGCTTTTTTTGTAGATTTGTGTTTGAATTTTAAATCAAGTTTTATGAGTAAAAATACTATAGTAAAGAAAAGTCTTTTTCTTTCGTTACTTTTCATCGCATATACAACTATTATAAGTGCACAAACAATTCGCTATGTATCTCAATTGGGAGCAGGCACTAAGAATGGAACAAGTTGGACAAATGCATATGATGGAACACATCTTCAAAATGCAATTAATGAAGTTAATACATTAGGTGGCGGACAAGTTTGGGTTACTATTGGAACGTATTATCCTACGCTAGATGAAAACGGAAATACGTCACCAGTGGATGTTAGAATGAAAACATTTACATTAAAGAATAAAGTGGCTATTTATGGTGGTTTTGCTGGAACAGAAACAAGTCTATCTTCGCGAGCAAAAAGTAATTATTCTTTTCTTTCGGGAGATATTGGTGTTTTAGGCGATAATTCCGACAATTCTTATAATGTTGTATATTCTTATAACAACGATAGCACCGCAATTCTTGATTATTTTGATATAGCAAAAGGTAATGCAAATGGAAATTCAGTAATTGAAAGGACATTTTCTGGTGGTGGTGTATACATGAACGGAGCAAATTTGAATTTATGTTATATAGAGGGAAATAATGCAAAAAACAGAGCAGGTGGTGTATATATTCGAAATACGGGAATCGTTCACAATTCAGTTATAGCCGGAAATACGTCGGAAACTGGAGGAGGGGCGTATTTGTATTACGGAGGTACTATACAAGATTGTTCAATATATTATAACACTGCAAATTGTACTGCTGGTGCTGTTTCTATAGAAAGCAATGGTTTGTTGAAAAATTGTACTATTCAATATAATTCGGCAAACGGAACTTCAACAATAGATAATTATGCCGAAGGTGGTGCTATATATGCATATGGTGCTGGAGCTTTAATAACAGGATGTTACATCAAAGGGAATACCTGCACTAGTACTAAAGGTGGTTCTTATGGAGGAGCGATTATCTGTTACAATGCTGTGAAAATTTCAAATTGTACTATTTTAGAAAATACCTGTACATATGGTAATGGTGGTGGTATATATTCATTGGGTTGTAAAATAGAAAATTCAAAAATTTATAATAACTCAGCTTCAAACGGTGGTGGGATTTATTCGAAGAACAGTAAAATATGTAATAGTTTAATAAATAATAATACTTCGAAATATGATGGCGGAGGTATTTTTGCAGATGACAATGGAACAACCATTACAAATGCAACTGTAACCAATAATTTATCGAATACAAATTCTACACCTGCGGGTATTCAGTTATATGTATATAGTACATCACCAGGTTCATGTAATCTTATTAATTCTGTTTTTATAAGTTCAACTTCTCCAGCAACAAAATATTCATTTCCTGTGACTTTCACAGTAAATCAAACAAATTGTGCAAATGCTAATATGGTATTATGTGGTATAAGTTGTGCAAATTTTAAAAAACCAACATCATTTAGCGGGATAAGTACATCTACTGCTCAATTAAACGAAATAAACAATGCTGATTGGCGATTAAGTTCAACATCACCACTAGTAAATAATGGAACTGCAGATACAACTGGACTATCTATTTCCTCTGTTGATGTTGCTGGAAATCCTCGTATTTCAATAAATAGAATAGATATTGGTGCATATGAATTTCAAAGTATTCGATATGTCACTTTAGCAGGTGCTGGAGATAAAAGTGGTTCAAATTGGGCAAATGCATACCCTGGCGATTCATTACAATATGCCATTAATTTAGGTATAGGTGAAGTAAGAGTTGCAGCAGGAACCTATAAACCAAAGTATGATATGTATGGATCTTTATCAAATGCAGCTCCTCGGAAAAAAGTTTTTAATATTGCACCCAAAGCTGTTATTTATGGTGGTTTTGCTGGAAATGAAACAGATCCTTCGCAACGAGTAAAAACTGATATCGACGGCAATGGCAAAATTGAAAATTGGGAATTTCAGAATCCAACCATTTTAAGTGGTGATATTGGTGTTATTGGTGATAGTACCGATAATTGTGAAAATGTAGTAACAATAACAAATACATCATCGAATCCAAGTGATTCGGCAATTGTTGATGGAGTAACAATTATATCTTCATCTCAAGTTGCTGTATTAATCTCAAAACCTTATTCGGTAGATATGATTAAAAATTGTATTATAACACATTCAGTCGGTGGAGCAGAATTGATGGATAGTGCAACATTAGTTCAATGTTTGGTCACAAAAAATAAAGCAGATCATGGGGCTGGAATTTACTTCAATACAGGTGGAATCGTAGATTATTGCAAAGTTGATGGAAACTATGGTGCGACCAATGGTGCTGGTGTTTATTTTGATAATGGTGGCGAAATTAAACATTCAACTATTTCCAATAATACTGGTTATGCCGGTGGTGGTGGATATATTTCCAAATATGGTTTAATCAATAATTGTATTTTAATCGGTAATTCTGCTAGTGGTTCAGGAACGCCTCAGGGTGGAGGACTGTTAATCTCAGGAAATGGAATTGTTTCTAATTCATTTATAGTTAATAATACTTCGTCAGGTTATAATGGAGGAATTCAAGTTAATAATGCAGGTATAATAAATAATTGTGTTATCGCAAATAATACAGCTAATGCTGGTGCTGGTGGAATATCAATGGGTGGAGAAGAAAGTAAATTGGTAAACAGTGTAGTTTCCAATAACTCATTTCCCGACTTAGAATTACAAGGACTTTCAAATGTATCTAAAATTGTAAATAGTATTATTACTGGTGGTTCAAGTATTTCAGGATCTAAAATAGTAGTTAGTAATAATGCAATGTATTCATATTCGGGTGGTAGTAATACTATTACTATTAATTCAGTTTCTGATGTTAAGTTTGTTCATCCAACATCATTTATTGGAGCAGCATCTAATGCATCGCAACTCACAGAAATACAGAATGCAGATTGGTCGTTACTCCCTGAATCTCCATGTGTTAATGCTGGGGGAAATACTATATATTGGACAGACACCTACATAATGGATGTGAAAACCGATATTAATAATAAGAATCGTTTTGCTCTTGATGATATCGTAGATATTGGAGCTTACGAATTACAGGATATTAAAATACCTCAAAGTGTAAGTTCAATTTCTGTTCAAAATACTGGTGTTGGAACAATTCAAGTCGAATCGGCAAAAACAAATTGCGACGGTTATCTGGTAATGGTAAAAGAAGGTTCTACAGGTAATAATAATCTTAAAAATGGATTAGAGTTGACTGCTGATTCAATATTTTCAAATGGAAGTGTTTGGAATACTTCATGGTATACTGTTTCAAAAGGATTATCTAATGCAATTTCTGTTTCAGGATTAACACCAGGTAATTGGTATAGAATTGCTGTAAATCCTTATAATGGAATCAACTATAAGGTCTATTCACCATCTGTCGATGGACAAAATGTTGTTAAGTTTTATGCTAAACAACCCCAAGATATAACGTTCAATGCTCCTAGTAAAGTGGATGGACAACAATCATATATTCCTGATGTGTTAGCTTCATCGAATCTTAAGGTTGATTTAATTTCGAGCGATAGCTCAATAGCTCGTCCTAATGGAAATACTCTATTGATTTTAAAGCCAGGGACAGTTACAATTACGGCCATTCAAATTGGGAATAACCAATATTTTGCAGCAAGTTCTGTTTCAAAAACGATTGTGTTTGGAAAAGCATTACAAACAATTGATTTTGCAATGAGTACAATTGCAACATTTGGCGATGCAGATGTTGCACTCAATGCAACAACGACAAGTGGCTTACCAATCCAATATACAACGAGCGATAATAATATTGCAACAATATCTAATGGTTGGTTGTCAATTAAAGCAGCAGGAACAGTTACAATATCTGCAACACAATCTGGTAACAACTACTTTACAGCAGCAACTCCAGTTTCGTATATATTGACCGTTAATAAAGCTTCACAAAAAATGAGCTTTGGCACATTGGCTTCAAAAACATTTGGCGATGCTAGTTTTGCAATTACAGCAAATGCAACGTCTGGTTTACCAATCAGTTTTGTATCTATGAATACAGCAATACTTTCTTTAGCTGGAAATATTGCAACGATTAATGGTGGTGGAACTTGTACAATAAAAGCTTATCAAGTTGGAAACAATAACAACCTACCTTCCGATACAATTTCTCAAAGTATTATTATTGGAAAGAAAGTGCAAAGCATTACTATGGATTCTATTTCACCATTGATTTATGGCGTTAGCGATTTTGCTCCAACGGTAAAAACAGAATCGGATTCGGCATTTACATTAACAAGTAATAACAATTCGGTTGTTACAATTCTTAATGGGAAAATTCAGATAGTTGGAGTAGAAACTGCAATCATTACAGCAACTCAAAAAGGAACAGCAAATTATCTCCCAACGTCGGTAAATAGAGTTTTAAAAGTTACAAAAGCTCCACAAACAATCACATTTGCAACGCTTGGACTAAAAACCGTTAGTGACACATCTTTTGTATTACAAGCTTTTAGCAATTCGGGTTTACCAATTTCATATTCTACAAATTCAACCAATGCTGTTTTATTAAAAGGTGATACTGTTGTAATAAAATATGCAGGAAAAGTTTCCATTATTGCTAGCCAATTGGGTAACGATAAATATGAAGCAGCAAATCCTGTAACAAATGTTTTAACTATTTTACCAGCCGATCAATCAATTGTTTTTGATGCATTAGATACTATTACTTTTGGTTCGGTTTCTGAGATAGCTCCAACCGTTTCATCAACATCAGGTTTACCCGTTTCATTAACCAGTTTTAATTTATCGGTTGCCAAAATTGTGAATGGTAAAATTGTGATTGTAGGGGCTGGTTCAACAGTAATTTCAGCATCTCAAAATGGAAATTTAAATTATAATCAAGCTGCTCCAGTAAAACAAGTTTTGGTTGTAAATGAACAATTGCAAACTTTAAAAATAAGTCCAATATCTTCATTAGTTTATGGAATGACAAATGTTGAAGTTAAAGCTGAAGCTTCAAGTAAATTACCAATTTCAATTTCAACATCAAGTCCCAATATTATTCAAATCGTAAACAATAAGCTTAATGTTATTGGAACAGGTCTTGCATTTATTCATGTTTCTCAAAAAGGAACATCGGGAATTGCAGCTATTGATTCTGTTATTCAAATTACTGTTACAAAAGCAAATCAAACCATTGCATTCCCTGCTATTCCAATTAAAAAAGTTGGAACAATACCATTTAAATTATTTGCAACAAGCAATTCTGGTTATCCGGTAATGTATAAAAGTAGTAATCCCGATGTTGCCGAAGTTGTAGAAAATGAAGTTACTATTGTAGGAACTGGTGCTTGTAAAATTACAGCGTATGTCGATGAATCTGAATTCTATTTTGCAGGCGATTCAATCCAAACAATAATTGTAACGGCATTAAATACACTTAAAATGCCTATGTACACTATAAATCGCGATACTGTTATAAATCTTAATGATTTGGTTTTAAGTACAGATACATTTACTTACAAATTTGTTTCTGGTAAAAAAATAAAAGCTACGATAAATGATTCATTGGCTCACATTATCATAAATAACGATAATAAAGCATGGATTGGAACAGATACTTTGTGGTTTACAGCAGTAAATAAAAACGTAATTGGCGATGTTCAAACCTTAGGCATTAAAATCCGTCGCAGACCTTTGGCCGAACAAATAGCAATGGTAACGGTTGATTCAGCAACAGCCACAAAATGTATAGTAGCATGGGAGCGTTCATTACACGCAGGTATAAAAGGATATATTATTTATAGAGGTGGTATCGAAAAGAAT
>Ga0302288_1001010_pt1 | contig 19688 bp, 16 predicted proteins | sample III_Fen_N1_1_FD_194549 | JGI IMG/M metagenome (GOLD analysis project Ga0302288, IMG submission 194549) | Peat permafrost microbial communities from Stordalen Mire near Abisko, Sweden - III_Fen_N1_1 | ecosystem: Environmental > Terrestrial > Soil > Wetlands > Permafrost | place: Sweden: Abisko...
GCTGCAATTGCTCCTAAGGTCATAATATTGAGCGTGTAGCCAATGCTGTAAAGAATAATTATCGTCAATAACAGTGTAATTGGAATTGTTATAAGAATCGTTAAACTTGCTTTTAATGAACGAAGAAAAATTACGGCAACCAAAATTGCCAAAATCAATCCAAGCCATAAACTGTCGCTGACACTTTTAATTGAATCTTCAACAAATTCAGCTTGGTTATAATATGGTTTTATAATAACTCCTTTGGGAAGTATGTTTTGTAGGCTTTTTACTTTGGACTTCAAATTGTCCGAAATATCTACTAAATTAGCGTTAGGTTGTTTCAAAATAGCAACTAAAACGGCTTGTTTTCCATTGGCGTTAATGCGAGTATATTCTACCTTTTCTTGTACAGAAATCCTAGCTATATCTTTTATTTTGATTATACGTTTACCATCATTTTTTACTACCACATTCTCTATGTCTTTTATGGAGTAAAGCCCTGCATTGGTAATTGTTAGGTATAGTCGTCGGTAATTGTTGAGATATCCGTTTGAAGTCACAAAATTGCTTTGGTTTATAGCAGTATTTATAATATCGGGAGTGATGCCAATAGCAGTCATTTTTTCAGGATTCAATTCCATCCAAAATTCTTTCGTCTTTCCACCAATGATTGCCACTTTCGAAACTCCTTCTACCTGCGACAGATAAGGTTTTACGGTGTAATTGGCAATCATATTGAGTTCTATGGGAGTCTTGGAATTACTTTCGAGCGTGAAACCCATAACCGGCAAAATGGAAGGATTCATCTTTTCAATTTGGATATCAACTTCAGGCGGGAGCTGTGCTTTAATCTCATCGATTCGTAATTGAATCATTTGCAAATCTTCGTTGATGTCGGAATTCCAATTCAGAAAAGCAGAAATTTCGCAAGTGCCTCGGCTCGTTGTCGATCGAATAACTTTTAAATCGGGAATTTGATTAATGGCAATTTCCAAGGGTTTAGTTACCTGAATCATCATTTTGTCAACGGGCTGTTCGCCATTGTCAGCAATAATTTTGATTTTCGGAAATGTAATTTCGGGAAATAATGAAACTTTCACATGGGCATAAAAATATATGCCACACATCACAATTAATGCGAGTACAAGTGATATTGGGTTTTTATATATGTGAAAGAGGTCGCGTTTCATTTAGCTTTATCTTGATTCATTTTTATTAGTAATCATTCAACATTTAAGTTGTCCGCTTTTTACGGACAACTCATTTTACTTCGTCAATGTTACTCTAGCTGTGTCTTCTAGCCCATAATTTCCCGTTAATAAAATCCTATCATTTTCGGTAAATTCTGGATGAAGAATTTCGATCATTCCATTCGATTCAATTCCTTTGTTGATTAGCACTTTTACTGCCATTGTATCGTTTATCATTTTCATAACCCAAAACGAAGTTTGTGTTTCGTCGGTTAAAACGGCATCTTCAGGCAAGGTTGCACTGCGTTTTTTTGAGCTTTTTGCTATCCGTATTTTTGCAATTAAATTTTCAGGAATTTGCTCTGTGCTTGTTGGTTTCACAACTAAAGTTACTGTTTGAGCTTGCATATCCATTGATGGAAGAACAGAACCAATAACACCATCAATTGTTTTATTGTCGGGTAAAGCTATTTTGCAGGTAGTGCCTTGTTTTGCGTATTCCGACATTTCGAAAGGAGCTTGTAGTAAGAATACCAAAGATGTTTGTTCAGCAACGGTGGCCAACTCATCGCCTTCTTGTACAAAATCGCCCAATTGATGTGCAATAGTGCTAACAATTCCTGCTTGCGATGCTTTCATTTTAAGTTCACCTTTAAAATGGAAACTGGTGTCGGTACTCGATGTACGACCTTTTAAAGCTGCAGCTTCTTTTGTCATAACAGAAAAAAGCACTTCGCCAACCGAAACTTTATCACCAAGATTTATTCCGATATTCTGAACTATTCCGGTAGTTGTGGATCGAATGATATTCTTTTTTTGAAATACAGAATTTGCATTCAGTTCAATATAATCGCTTAGTGATTCATACGAAATATGTGTTACCGTTACTGGTGTTGATGCTTTTGATTCATCACTTTCTTCTTTTTTTTCTGTTCTTGCGCAACTAGCTAAGAATAAACCAAAGAAAGTTAATGCCAACAAAAGTAAATTCCCTAGAATTGAATATTTATTTCCCATATTTATTGAAGCATCAAGTAAGTAAGTTCGTTCATTATTTCAAATTCTCGCACATGCAGACGATTCATTGTACGCATTGCCGACAGATAATTTTTCATAGTATTAATCAATTCCACAATCGACGCATTACCCATATTTAATTGCGTTTTTAATATATCGGTAAGTTCTTTTGTGGTTTGTAATTGATGATCCATCAATAGCAAAGATTTACGAGTCGAATGCAGTTCATCGTTCAATTGGCGAATTTGCATAGAATATTGATTTTTGAAATAGCTTTCGTAGTTCAATCGCGTATTTTCCTTTATGTCGAGTTTTTTTGTTTCAAGATTTTTTTGATGCCCATCGTAAATTGGGAAACTCATACTCAAACCTACACTGAAGCCAAGATGACGATATAGTAATAATGGATCGGCACTGATTAATCCTGCATCGGCAAACCAATTGATTTTAGGTTTATAATTTAAAATTAAGTTTTGGCGTTCGTTGCCAATTTTAAGGCTGTCAATTTTGAATTGAACAAATAGGGGCAATGTCGAAAGATTTTGTTGTTGTGGAATTGCTAAGGGTGGTAATTCCGGGATTAATGCTGTAGAATCGGTTACACCACAAAGTTGTTTCAGAGCGTATTCGTCTGATTTTACTTGTGTTTGTAATTGGTTGATTTCAATTTCGGTTGTTTGAGTTTCGATAATAAGCGATAGATAATCTGATTGTTTATAAACGCCTTGTTCAACGAGGGTTTTAAGAATCGTTTTATGTTGATTCAATAAATCAAGATAGTTTCGGCTATTTTTCAATTCCTGAAAATCGGTAAAGGTCGTAAGATATTGAGCTGTAATGCCTCGTTTCAGTTCACTGGTCGATAGCTTCGAACTATTTCCTAATTCCTGTTTTTGCAAGCGAACGGCTTCGTACTTATTCTCCCATATTTTTTTATAGAATACATTTTGCGAAACATCAACAACCGAACCGTAATATCCTCCGCTCGTTAATGCATTGTCGTAACCAAAGTTTTTATAAGATGGAGCATATAAAGCTTGGCTATGACTGTTTACTTGAGGTTTACGAGTGGCTGTAATTAGCAAACTATCGGTTTCGGCAGATTGTAGTTGGTTTTTGAATTCGTTAAGTAGGGGGCTATTTTGCAATCCTTTGTTAATGAAATAGTCGAGCTGTTGAGCATTTGCAAAATTGAAAATGATGCAAAATAATATTGATACTAATAGTCGACTGTTCATTGTTAAAGTCATCTTTTATTCAAATGTACAACAAATAACATAAAATGATTTTTTTTTGATTTCACTATATGATACTTTAAACTTTAATGTTTTAGACTCAAATGAATTATTTCAAAATAATTCATTTGTTTGTTTCTAACACACCCCCTTTCCAGCTAGGGATGAGTAATATTAGATTGCAGTAGAAATCCTTTTACTTATATCTACGACCAAATTGGTAAATAGACTTTCCTTTAGAATTGATAAAACTAACCTGAATACTATCAGTTTTGAACGAAACCTTTGTAAAAGCAGGTTCTGAACCGCTGAATACGGTTAAGCTGTCCGAATTACATGGACGTGGTTCACCGCCAGTTCCGGTTACAATATAATCAATATGTCCACTTTTTTCGTGCAAATGTTGCAAGTCGTGATCGTGACCACAGAAATAGAATTGAGCATGATATTTTTCAAGTAAAGGTTTAACTTTCTCAATCATTTCTTTGGTATTTCCATGAGTATTGCTAGCTGAATAAATTGGATGATGTCCAAACACCAAAATCCATTGTTCTTTTGAATTGACTAAAACATCTTTCAACCATTTCAATTGTTTCGCTGAATCTTGTTTGGTTAATTCTGGATAACCTTCGGCTCTTTTCCAGTATTCATCTACAAGTGGCGATGTGTCGAGAAATATAAAACGTGCAGAAATTGAATCATTTATTCTTTTTGCAAAGCTGTAATAACGATCGGTCAAACGCCAGCGACGACTGATCGTTGAATAATCAATTTCGGCTTGTGGACTTCCCTTATAATCGTGATTACCAAGAACGGGATACCAATCAACCTGAAGTGAAAGAGCTTTGTAAATATTTTCATAATTGCTGTTCCAAAGTGGGTCTTGCGTTGATGCTACTCCCTGAATTTGAAAGTTATCGCCACAACTTACTATAAAATTTGCATGAATGCTATCGGCTGTTTTTCCCATTTGGTCGGCAACTTCTTGTTGATGATAGAAACCATTCCAACCCCAGTAGCTCACTATTAAAAAACTATATGCTTTTTTACCTTCTTTTGATGGTTTTTCGTTTTCGTAAACTTTGGGAATAGTTAATGAAATCAAAAGGGAAATACAACATAACGAAGCTAGTATGATTATTACTTTTTTCATTTATTTTACTATTTAAAATTATTCTACTTCAATATCAAACACAAAGAATGTTCCTGCTACAACCTTTGGTTTTTCACCTTCGGCAACTACAGTTAATTCGGCAGTTGGAAGGTACAAATGGTGAGTCTTTTTATTAACCGTAATTGTTTTGGCTCCTTTTTGAGTTGTGAATTTTTCTAATACTTTAAATGAGTCATTATTTTCTTCTTTTACAACAGTAACTGTACCGACACCATTTGAGCTGAATGCTAATTTCAATTCTGGATCGAACGCTGCTCCATCAGTTTTTTCGTCGATTGGTAATGTTTTTATTACTTTGCCCGATTCTGCATCTACAATTACCATTAATTTATTGGCACAAACACTAAATAAACGATGCGACTCATTATCTATTGCTAAACCTGTTGGTTCTTCTCCAGGTGCCAATGGATATAACTTTTCAACTGAATTCGTTTTTGTATTGATAACTGCTATAGTGCTTTTACTTTCAATATTTACATATACCAAGCCTTTTTCGTTTGATACCGAAAATTCTGGATTTCCTTCAAAAGGAATAGTGGCTACTATTTTATTCGATTGTGCATTGATAACCGTTGCATTGTTCGATTTTCCATTAAAACAAAAAACGTTTTTGCTAAATGGGTCGAACAAAATAGCATCGGGACCTTTTCCGGGAACTTGAATTTTGGTAATTACGGCAAATGTTTTTGTATCGAAAACCGTAACCGACGAATCTTTTCCACCACTTATAAAACCTTTGTTCAATTCAGCATCGATTGCAATGCCATGTACGCCGTTTAAGCCAATAACTTTTCCAATAACTTCACCTTTTTCTTCGTCAACTATTTGAATCATATTTCCGTGCGACACATACAAGCGACCAGCTTGATCGTCAGAATATAAGTAATCCCATTTTTCGTCACCTTCTAATTTTATTTTTTTAATGACTTCTAATTTACTTCCTTTTTGAGCTTGAACGGTCAAAAACGAACAACCAATTAGAAGGGCTGCTATTACATTACTTTTTCTCATAATTATATTTTTATTATTGTATTTTCAATAAATAATCGTGAACATTATCACCTTCGTGAAGATTCATTTTATCAAGTTGATTGAGATATAATTTCTTTACATCAGCCCAATTGTAATAAAATGGAGTTCCAATATCTTTCAATCCATTAATTGCAACTTCCTTTTCGTTTAATAGAAACTTTACCAAATAGTTATTAGTTTTATTCTTAAATAAAATCATTTGAATATTAGCACTTAATGGTATTATTGTTCCACATTTCCATTGCTTGTTATATTCAAGAATATTTTCTTGTTTTATTGGTTCGCTTGCACCTGAAATACCTAAAATAGCTGCAAAGGGAGCAATCGTTTCTGCATGAGCAAAACGTAAATTTGCAATTACTTTCTTTGTAGAAATATAATCGTCGGATGTTTGAACAAAGCTCAATAATAATGGAGCTGCAATTCTTACTTGAATTCCATTCTCTTCAATACCTGAACTTTTTACAAGAAAATCTTCGGCCGAATTTATAAATTCAAGTTCTTCGAGATCGGAACAATTTACAAGTGATGAAAAATCTAGATCATTTGAAGCATAACCTGCTTTTTCAATTTCTTTATCGAGTGAAGCAACAATGGAACAAGCATCATAATAACCATCTACAAAGTTTTTGCTATTGTAGATTTCATCATCACCTTTTTTGTTTGAAAAAACAAGGGAATTGTTTTCCAATGTTTTAATAAATGCTGTAGTAAAAAATACTTTGGGAAGTTCTTCGTATAGCTTTTTCGCTTTATCGGTTTGTTGAATATTTTCAAATGCCGATTTCCATTTGCCAGTTATTTTAAATGTTTTATAAGATGGAGCTACATCGTAAAATGCTAGATGGTCTTCATCGTTATAATTCATAAATATCTTTTGTGTTGTGTCGGAATTTAGTCCTTTTAAAAATGCTTTAGCACTTTGTTTTGTACGTTCTTTTTTTGTGGTCGAAACTACAATTTCCCCCTGTTTATTGGCAAAAATACGATTGAAGTTTTGTGCCATTCTTTTAGCTATTGATTGTAATTCGTCTTTTCCTCTTTCTGAAATGAACGATACATTCCCTTTTTCTACAATAAGTAAAAGTGAATCCATACGTTTTAATTTCATCCCAGCATCGGTGAGAGCATGTTGTTGTTCGGCTTTTTGAAGAACAAGTAACAAGATAGAATCGGCAGTAATACTTGTTAGATGGCGTGCTCCATGACGTCCAACATAATTTATAAAGACAGCGTCGTATCCCTCGGGTATTGCAGTATAAACAGTTTGTAATGGGACATAGGTTGTTTTAGTTCCCCAATGTACATTTTTACAATCCGATTTAAATGCTACAAATAGTATACTTACAATTGTTATTATTAAAAAATTCAGACGGTTCATTTATTATTATTTTTTAAAAACTAAAACAATTTATTATTTTAAAAACCGGAATGTTCCCATTGAAACATTCCGGTATATTTATGAAAACGACATATTAGCGTTTGAAAAATGACTTAGTTTCTTTTGAAGTTTCTGTTTCAATTGTAATAAAATATAATCCACTTGCAAGATTTTGAACAGGAATAGATATCTCATCCAAATTGCTTTCGATATCTTTAACAATCAAAACATTACCAATTAATGAATATATTGTAATTTTAGCGTTTGCTATGGTACCTTTATATTCAACATATAAATTATTTTGAACTGGATTTGGGAATACATTCAAATTTAAATTACCTGCAATAATTTCGGATGCTGTTATTGGAGCTTGAGAAAAAGCACCTATTGTTGTTGAAGGATCGGGTGAAGTATAAGTAACACCTTGAATTGTTATTCCATTAGTTCCAAAATGACGGGTAAAATTAGTTGTTCCTGCACCTATTGCTGGAGAATTTTCTAATAAATGGAAATCCCATGATGGATCATATTTTGAATTCATTGTATCTGTAGAAAGAGGATAATTTACTACCAAAGGGTTTTTATCTCCAGCTGAAGTTCCTATAATATCGTGAGTCCCATTAGCAAATAATCCTTTTGCACTTGTAAAATTTGTAACAACATTTGACCAATACCCATAATAATAATTATAATCTGCAGTACTTGCAGCATCAGCTTTTCCATCTGATTTAATACCATAACGGTCATTAATAAACAAGTTGTTGTAAGATTGACCTATAACACCAGCTTCGTACCATATACTTCCGCCTTTTGTTGTTGGTCTTCTCCATCCTGCATTTACTATTGTATTATTATATACAACAATATTAGCTTGTGGTGAACGACTTCCAGAGTTAGATAATTTAAATGCATTTGTATTTGGACTGTAATAGAAATTAAAACCACAATCGGCTACCGAACCTGCTTTGAAATTTGTAGCATCACCACCGGTAAATCCATTTTGATATAAAGTATTGTATGCATAAATTACATTTCCACCTTCAATATAAATACCATCATCTAATCCATTACTGAATGAACAATATTCTATCACTAGTTTTCCTTCATTATGGTCTCTATAATTAATATATGGTTCTGTTTGTCCTGCTGCATTTTTATACAAAGCTAACATTACCGAAGGTGATGTATTTGTTGTAGCTGCTCCATAATATTTAATATTTGTATGAAGCAATAAAAACTCATTACAAGTAGTATCGCAAATTATACTTCCCCATAATCCTGGGAATGGTTTTGTTGTAGATACAGTTGCAGGGATTAAATTGGGTTTTACTGTTATGTTGATTGGATTAGCATCTGTTCCTTTACAATAAAGATTACCTAGGCATATCAATTCAATTTTTAACGATGTATCTGCTATTAATACATTTACGCCTTCTTCTATTGTTAATGATTTGTTTATTGGTATAACCATGTGATCGTAAACGGTTATTGTTGAACCTTTAGTCCATGTTCCCGAAACTTCAATATAACCTTGGCTGGAGCCTTCTGTCCCAATGGTTACATCGCCTGCAAATGTGGCAAAACTTGCGAGCAAAAACAGACTGATTGATAGTAAAAATTTGTTTTTCATTTTTTTAGATTTTTAAGTTAATTACATTTTTAAAATTTATAAAACATTGATATTAATTGTATTATTAGTTAATTACTATATTGTTTGCTATTAGCCTTTTTCCCCACGTTAAAGCTTATATCGTATTCCAATTAAATAAGAGCGTTTTGAATATTCATCGCGAATTAATGTATAAGCAGATGAAGCATCTTGATTTGGGAAATCGTTATTGAAAGTGTTTTTTTGTTTGATATAAACTATTGTATGTGTATTGAGCAGATTATGGGCTTTGATAAAAATCCCCAAACCATGTTTGAATTTTTTCTCGGCCGATAAATCGAGTTGCCAAAAACTTTTTTGCCACAAATCGCCATTTAAATCGGGAGAAACTTTATAAATTCTATTTCCAGTGTACGATAATGCTAATTGTGCATTAAATCCATTATGAGTTCCTTTATAGAGTAATGAAATATTGCCAACGTTTTTCGATTGTCCGCACAATGGTCGTGTTTGCATAGAACTTACCGTTGAGTCTCTATTTAATACTCCATTTACTTGACTTCGTTTTGAGGAACTTGTTTCAGAATATGTCCAGGTATAATTGGCTTTTACACCTATTTGACGAAAGAATTTTATTACATCGGCTTCAAATCCATAATTTGTAGCATCGGAGTTTTGAAATGTAAGATTGTAGTTTCCATGTCCATCAACCACAAAGCCCTCTTCAATTGCATTTGCTATTTTTTTATAGAAAGTACCTATTAATACTTGGTCGAGTTTGTTTGGTAGGTATTCGTAACGTATGTCATAATTATTTGCTAAAGCGTTTTTCAAATCCGAATTTCCGGTTTTTGCATAATCACCTGTGTTATCTATATAAGGAACTATTTCCAAAAAACTAGGTTTATTTATTGCTTGATAATACGATACTTTAATATTATTCTTTTCAGATATATTGTATTGCATGTTAATGCTCGGTAAAAGATATTGATTGATATGATCTCTTTTTTGATTATTCCCAGGTTTTAATTTATCTAAAAGAATGTTGTGAAAAACTTGGTCGTAACCTTGTTTTGTATCTTCGAATCGTACTCCACCAATTATTTTAAAGCGATATTTTTCATAGGTTAACATACCATATTTTGAAAACACCGTTTCATAAGCATTATAAGTACCAGCGGTATTTACTGCTCCTAATGGATTTTTAACTGTCCAGTTTATATCGGAATAGTTTATCCAATCGACATCTTTTGCTGTGTGAGCATCTTTAGGTCCTAAGGGAATTAAGGTGTAATCATTATAAAAACTATCACGTTTTTTGTTACGATACAAGCCACCTACTTTAAGTTCAAGTTTTCCGTTATATAATTTGCAATTATATTTAAGATTTGCATATCCCGCTTTATCTTCATCACTATTGTGTAACCAAAGTCGATCGCTACCACCAAAGTCAACATATTCTGGTCTTAAAACAGTATTAACATATGTTTTATCGTATGTAATAGTTGCATTGTCGGGCGATTGATTATTTGCTTTTGAATAAGAAGCACTCCATTGAATGGTTAAATTTTGGATTAATGTATGATCGCCCTGAAGTGTTGTTGTGAAGAGGTTTTGAATGTTTAATCTGTTTCTGTCGGAATGAGTCATATTTTTACTCCCATTGATTGGATCGTAACTATTATTGCCCAATTCAGTGATTTCTTGATCTCTAACTTGAATCAGGTTAAAATTCATAAATGCTGTGTAAAGCTGAATATCGTGTTTGGGTGTAAAAGCAAAATCGAGTTTACTATGTAATCCATAATTAACTTGATGATCGTAATCTTTTCTTTGTAGCATTGATGTTACTACTGGAAGATTTTTCCCGTCTGTCGATTGATCTTCGCCAAAAATTAAACTACTTTTCCCTTTATAATTATCGTTATAACTGGCGGCTAAAATCCAACCGAATTTCTTTTTAAAATGACGGTCACCAATGGTTATTCCATAGGTTTTATTCAATGGGTTATTTACTTGTTGTTGATTTAAATTCGATTTAGGAAAATCAGTTGGGACTGCTTTATATTTTATACCATTTAATTCGTAAGGAGACTTTTCACTTATAGCCTTTTTGCTAAAAGTTAAAAATGGTACATCTTGCCATAAATCATTGTATCCAATTGATGCGTTTGCTTGAACCAATAATTTATCGGGAGCATTTTTCATTATCAAATTTATTGCCCCAGCAATTGCATCACCTTCCATATCGGAGGTTAGCACTTTGCTAACTTCAATTCTATCTACTAAATCGGAAGGAAAAATATCGAGCGAAACATAGCGTTGACTATTGCTGGTACTGGGAATTTGGATTCCATTTACAAGGGTATAATTATATCGTTTGTCCATACCTCTTAATAATGCATATTGACCATTGCTCGAGGAACTTTTATCGAGTGTTACTCCCGACATGCGTTGAACTACGCTTGCTACATCCACATCGGGCGATAGTTCAATTGATTTTGCACTTACCACATTCAATACGTTTGCACTGCTTCGTTCGCTTTCTCGAGCACTGGTTTCGGTACTTTGGTCTTTATGAGCTACAACAGTTACTTCGTTAATTTCATTAACCGATAATTGTAAGGAAAAACCTAGCTTAATTTTTTCATTATCGCTTGTAATTACTATTTTTTGCTCCTGTGCGTTGTAGCCTATAAAACTACAGATAACAGTATAATTCCCTTTAGGTATATTTTTAATTCGAAACGAGCCGTCTAACCCTGAACTAACTCCTACTTTAAGTTCTTTAATCATCACGGTTGCACCAATCATTGTTTCATTATTGTTGCCATCTTTAACCGTTCCTCCTATTTCAGATGAAAAACTAAATGTGCTTATTAATAAAGAGATTATAAAACAAAAAAGTATTTTCTTAACCAATATCATTTCTATTATTTTTTATGTTAACAAAAGTATCGGGTATGCTATGCTCCTACAATAGTTATACTAATCGTCATTGAGTAGTCATTTTTACTATGTTGACATAAGGCATAGAAATAGAGGCTATTATGAGAGTGATTGTTTTGTTTTGAATTGAAATGATAATGATTTGTTAATACTACAAGAAAATCTTAACATCGTCTTAACATAGAAAGATTAAAAATTGAATCTGATTATTTGTTGAGTTGCATTGAAGCATTTCAACCATTGTCATTTATATTTTGTGGTACATTGGTATCAATTTGTAATTCTTAAAAATACAAACATCTCAATCTATTCTATTTTAAATAATTTTACTCAGAGTAAACATAAATCGTGTGCCATGTTCATCATTATTTGTTCCCCAAATTGTTCCACCATTCATTTCCACAAATTCCTTGCAAATTTTCAAGCCCAATCCTGAGCCTTTTTCTTGCATTAATCCCAGATTTGAATTAAAATTATGAACATCGAATATTTCCAAAATAGTTTCTTTGTCAATACCTAAGCCAGTATCGCTAACAATTACTGTAATGAAATTGTTATCTTCACTACAATTAATGCTTATAATACCATTAGCAGGTGTATATTTAATAGCGTTTGAAACAAGGTTGCGAATGACACAACTCAATAAATCGGCATCGGCATTTACATAAAAAGTTTTAGGAATTGAAATGTTCAATGTTATTTCTTTATATTGAATGATGGTTTCGAACATCTTAATTGATTCTTTCACCTCATGGAGCAAATTGAGTTCTGTTTTTTTAATTGTTATTCTATTCAACCGCGACCGCGACCATTGCAATAGATTATCCATCAAATGAAATGCATTCTTTGCCGATTCATCGAGTGATAACAATGACTTTTGAACTTTTTCAGGCTTCATTGTTTCATAGTTTTTCGATAAAACTTCTACCAAATTTTGGAACCAATAGAGCGGATTCCGAAGTTCATGAGCAATGATTGAAAACAGCTTATCTTTTTCCTCATTTGCTATATTTAATTCATGGTTAAGTTTTTCGAGGGTCTGATTTTGATTGGTAATTTTAATGTTTAATGCTTCTAATCGTTGGTTAGCAATACTCTTGCTATAAAACCGATTGTAGATGAACAAACACAATAAAATTGTTGCTACTAACAATGCGATATTAAACCACATAAATATCGAATTTCGCTTTATTGTCATCGTTTTTAACTCATTGTCGGCTCTCAAAACTTGATTGTCTTTTTCTTTTCGTTCGGTATTGTAAGTAAGTTGCAGAATTGCAAGTTGACGGTTGTTTTCGATGTTTAAAATCTTTTTCTCGGTTTCCAATAATAATGTATGAAAGTGCAAAGCTTTTTTAAAATCATTTTTTTTGTTGTAACACTCATAAAGTCCTTGAAAATTGATTCTCATTAATTCGTCGAAATCGAGTTTTTCGAGTATTATAGTACTTTTTTCAAAATAGGATATTGCTTTATCGGGAGCGTTCACTTTGTACAGATTTCCTAATGCTAAACATGTTTCGGCAATACCTAAATCGTAGCCACTTTTGATCGATTTTTCAAATGCATCCAAAAGTATTTGTTCCGATAAATCATCTTTTTTTTGTAAGGCATAAATCTTTCCAATATTGGTCATTGCTTTTATTATGCCTTTTTTATAGTTTGTTTGTGTACTAAAATCAAGCGATTTCTTAAAATAAATCATTGCACTATCAAATTTTTGAAGTTCGAAAAATGCTTTGCCGATATTATTATACGATTTAGCCATTCCTTCTGGATTGTTCATAATATTGCGGAACGTAAGTGCTTTGCGGTGAAATTCCAACGACTTTTTATATTCATTTGTCAATAGATATAAACCTCCCAAATGATTACACACATCGGCCAATAAAAGCTTATCGTTTACCTTTTCGCTTGCTTTATATGCCTCTTGATAGCATTGCAATGCTGCGGCTAAATTGCCTTCACCAATATAATATTTACCTTGCGTATTGAGAGTAAATGCAATTTGTTTATTATCGTTACTGTTTCTTGCAATTTCTAACGCTCTTTGAAAATAAATCATAGCACGGTTAAATTGTCCTTTTACTCTGTAATATTTGCCAATGTATGTTAGCGATAAAGCTGTGAGATGTTTTTTCTGTTGATATTCAGCAATAGTTAACGCTCGTTTAAAATAGCTTAACGAAGTATCGTATAATCCCCAATTATAATATAGTTCGCCAATGTCAATAGAAAGCTTGCAAATATCGTGTTTGAGATTGTGTAATTCAGCAATGCTTAATGCTTTTGAATACAAGGTTAAAGCCTCTTTAGTGTTGCCTAGTATGTTTTTAACTTGGCCAAGAATTTCAGTTGATTGAACTATATAACTGTTATTTTTCGTTTTTTGAGCGAGCACCAAAGCTTCGCTTGCCCTTATATAAGCTGTTTCGGGTGAACTCCCAATATATTTGTCCGATTGTTTTAATAATTTTGCAATGTGATTATTGTTTGTTTCTGTTTTTTTTTCAATTCTGAAATAATAGTATAGAAATATAACAGCTATTGCAATAAAAAAAACTATGTAAAAAACACGTTTCATTTACTGAATTATACCTCTTTGAATTGCATATCGAGTAAGGTCTGAATTGGTTGTCAGTTTCATCTTTCGCATTATGTTATTTCGATGATTGCTCAACGTGTTAATACTAATGTCAAGCTTTTCGGCTATTTCTGTTTTACCAATACCATTGGCAAGCAAACAAAAAATTTGGAATTCGCGATCTGTTAGTAAATCGTGAATATTGGATGTATCTTTCTCAGATATCGAAATATATTCGGCAAGCATTTCGGCTTGTTTGGGCGAAATGTATTTTTTTCGATCGATAACAGTTCGTAAAATATCAATAATCTGACTCGGTTTTGTTTCTTTATTAATATATGCCGAAGCTCCGTTTTTAAGCATTCGCACTGCATACAATTCATCTGAATTCATTGAAAATATTACAACTGGAAGTAAAGGCGATTGCATTTTAATTTCTTTTAAAATATCAAGAGCATCTTTTCCGGGCATCGAAATATCGAGAATAACCATATCAAAGATTTTTACTGAAAGCTTATCGAGCAGTTCTTGACCATTACGAGCTTCGTCAACGATGCTCATATCGTCCGTTTCATCAAGAATAAGCTGAAGTCCTGTCCGCACAACAGCGTGATCATCGGCAATGATGATTTTATGTGGCTGTTTTTCCATCGTTCTAACATTTTAATAATAATCAAAGGTAGTTTTTGAATGAGAGTTGAATGATAATAAATTATTAATTCTATGTTAAATATGTAAATCCGCATTGTATTTAAATAATAATGTCGTATGTTTGCGACATAAAACATTGTTATGATTAAGAAAGAAGTATTCGACACTGAATTACAAGAATTAGCCCAATTTGCGAAGGTTATTTCACATCCTGCACGATTGGCAATTCTTAAATATTTAGCTGAAACTAAAACTTGTATATCGGGCGATATCACCGATTTCATACCCTTAAGTAGAACAACTGTTTCACAACATTTGAAAGAATTGAAGGAAATGGGATTAATTCAAGGTGAAGTTGATGGTTTGAAAGTGAATTATTGTTTATGTGGCTCAACCATTTCGAAATACAAGAATCTTTTAGAATCGTTTTTAAATGGAATAGAAGTTCCAAATAGTAATTGTAACTGTTAACCAATTGTAGGGACAGGTCGCGACCTGTCCCTACAGAATAAATTAAATTATTTAAATACATTAAAAATATGAAGGTCTTAATTCTTTGTACAGGAAATAGTTGTCGAAGCCAAATGGCACACGGCTTTATGCAATCATTCGACAGTCGTATGACAGTTTGTTCGGCGGGAACGCAAGCTGCAGGTAAATTAAACGCTGGAGCCGTGGTTGCAATGAACGAAATAGGTATCGACATTAGTAATCACACAAGCGATCAGGTTGAAAAATATCTTGGCGAAGAATGGGATTATGTGATAACCGTTTGTGGCGGAGCTAACGAGGCTTGTCCAGCATTTATTGGCAAAGTAAAACATCGTCTTCATATTGGATTCGACGATCCATCGCACGCAACAGGAACCGACGATTTTATAAAAAGCGAATTCCGTAGAGTTCGAGATGAGATAAAAGCTGGTTTTTATACATTGTATGTAGAAGATATTAAATCACAATTATAATTTGCTAATATGCGAATGAGTTAATGTGCAAATGGAATGCACAATCTACTTTAATTAGCACATTAGCATATTATCACATTAACACATTAAACCCATGATGACAATAGCTCAAAATAAGTTTTCAGAAGGATTCAATTGTGCTCAAGCAAGTTTCTATCCTTTTGCTGTGAAATCGGGGATGGATCCCGAACAGGTATTAAAATTAACAACAGGTTTTGGTGCCGGAATGGTTTATCGGGGCGATATGTGTGGAGCAATTACGGGTTCTATGATGGCAATTGGATTAATTCATGGACGCTCGAAAGCCGACGATTATGATTCGAAAGATAAAACCTATATGCTTATAAAAGAATTGCATAAACGGTTTACGGAAAAACATGGATCTATAATTTGCAAGGATCTTTTGAAACTCGAAAATAGCGGATATGATAGTTGGGAAAAGGCAAAAGATTTATTTAAAACTCATTGTCCAAAGTATGTAAAAGATGCAGTCGCCATCACCGAAGAAATAGTAAATAAATATGCTAATTAGTGAATATGCTAATGTGCTAATTGAAATACAATATGCATTTGAAATTAGCACATTATCTCATTAGTACATTAACCCATTAAAACCATGAATTTTTCGATAAATACAGAATCATTGAAGCCAATAGATTTTTCGATACCAAAGGTTTCGACTCAATTGAATTGGACTGACTTTTGGGGAGCTGTGAAGGTTCGCTGGGGTTTTGGTCGCAATAGTTATATTGTAAAACCAGGACTATATAAGGTTGGTAATCCAAACAATGAATCGGATGTATTTGTTTCGGCTAATTATAAGCTTTCGTTCGATGCATTACGAAAAAGTTTGGATTCATTAAACGCTTGGATTTTGGTTATCGACACAAAAGGTGTAAATGTTTGGTGTGCTGCTGGTAAAGGAACTTTTGGAACCGACAATATTGTACATTCAATTAAAGCGACTTCGCTCGATTTGCTAGTAAAGCATCGAACCATTATAGTTCCTCAATTGGGAGCTGTTGGTGTTGCAGCACATATTGTTCAACAAAAATCGGGATTCAGAGTTATGTATGGACCCGTTTTAGCAAAAGATATTAAAGCATTTATTACAGCTGGTTACAAAGCAAATAAAGAGATGCGACAAATGCGTTTCCCAATTATTGAACGGGCAAAGCTTATACCTGTCGATTTGATGTATGGTAAATATCCATTACTAATTGGAATTGCTCTTTTGTTTATCCTTTCTGGACTCGATAGAACTGGCTTTTTGTTTGCTAAAATGTTTGAAACATCTGTTTTTCCAATCGTTAATTTGCTAAGTGCATATTTTGCTGGAATTGTTATTGCTCCATTATTGTTACCGTGGATTCCCTTTCGAGCTTTTACATTGAAAGGGGCTTTAATTGCAGCATTGGTTACCGTAGCATTACAAATGAGCTTTCAAGCTCCGATAATTCAAACGATTTCATATTGGCTAATCAATTTGAGTGTTGCGTCATTTATGACAATGAATTTTACAGGATCGTCGACCTACACATCATTATCGGGAGTAAAAAAAGAAATGAAATGGGCATTACCAATTCAAATTGGATTTGCAAGTGTTGGACTGATTCTGTTTATAGTATCTAAACTTTTGTAGCATGAAAATACAGTATTTGAAAGATGTGGTTACATTGAAACTTTACGAAAACCAATGCACTGGTTGCGGTTGGTGTGTAAAAGTGTGTCCTCACAATGTGTTTGTAATAACAGATGGCAAAGCAAAAATCATCGATAAAAACGATTGTATGGAATGTGGAGCTTGTGCAAAAAATTGCAAGTTCGGTGCTATTTATGTAAAATCGGGTGTTGGATGTGCTGCGGGTATCATCAATGGAATATTAACAAATTCGGAACCTAGTTGTGGTTGTTCCGATGGAAGTACTAAAAGTAAATCGGGTTGCTGTTAAATTTAATTAGCATATTAACTCATTAATACATTAAAATCATGAAAACGAGACTTAAATTTTTAGATAGATATTTAACATTATGGATTTTTCTAGCAATGTTTATAGGTGTTTTTGCTGGATGGTTAAGTCCATCGGTTGCTGGGTTTTGGAACTCAATGTCGAGTGGTACAACCAATATCCCCATTGCAATTGGCTTAATTGTGATGATGTTTCCACCACTTGCAAAAGTGAAGTACGAAGAACTGGGCGAAGTATTTAAAAATTATAAAATATTGAGTTTATCGTTAGTTCAAAACTGGATTATCGGTCCTGTTTTAATGTTTGTTTTGGCAGTTGCTTTGTTCAAATTCTTTCCGGGTGAAAACAATGCGAACCTCCCGTATGTGTATGGAATAATAATGATTGGTTTGGCACGATGTATAGCAATGGTTATAGTGTGGAACGATTTAGCAAAAGGCGATACCCAATATGCTGCTGGATTAGTAGCTTTCAATAGTGTTTTTCAGGTTTTATTCTTTTCTGTTTATGCCTATTTCTTTATAGCTATTGCACCAGCTTGGTTTGGAATACCTACAAGCGAGGCGGTCGAAAAAATTACTATCGGGCAAATAGCAAAAAGTGTATTTATTTATCTTGGAATTCCTTTTATTGCTGGATTTTTAACTCGTTTCACCTTGATTCGTGTAAAAAGCAAAGAATGGTATAACACCAAATTTGTTCCTAAAATTAGTCCATTAACGTTAATTGCATTGTTGTTTACCATTGTAGTCATGTTCTCGTTAAAAGGCGAATATATTGTAAAAATTCCTCTTGATGTTGTGTTAATTGCAATTCCATTATTAATCTATTTTGTGATAATGTTTGTTGGCTCATTTTTTATGAGCAAGCGTGTAGGGGCAACCTATGAACAATCGGTAACCTTATCGTTTACCGCTGCAAGTAATAATTTCGAATTAGCCATTGCTGTTGCCATTGCTGTTTTTGGCATAAATTCGGGCGAAGCGTTTACCGCAGTTATTGGTCCTTTAGTTGAGGTTCCCGTGATGATAGGATTAGTAAACGTGGCAATGTGGTTTAAAAAGATTTATTTTAAATAGGATTTTATAGAAATAGAATCAATTTTAATTATCCATTCAATGTCGTTTACTTAAGCCTGAAGGGCTTAAATTTGAATAACCTCCGATGAAATCGGAGGGGAAATAGACGACAAATATCTGAACCCTGAAAGGGTTCAACCCCTTCGGGGTTTATTGCTTATCTCTAATTCCATGGGTTACACCCATGGTTATTCAAATTCAGCCCCCTTCAGGGCTTTGTATATTCTCTATTAACTAAACTACATTAATTATCCATTACTCATTTTGATATAAAGGGTATCTTTGCTCTATAATTTTCCTAAAATGGACAAACAAGAAATCACCAACAAAGCTCTTTCGCTATTCGACGAAGGTTACGCTTGTTCGCAAGCTGTTTTACTTGCTTATGCCGAACGTTTCGACCTAGATGAAAAAACGGCAAAACTAATATCATCAACTTTTGGTGGTGGAATGGGGCGTTTGCGTCAAAAATGTGGAGCCGTAACGGGTGGTTTTATGGTTCTTGGATTAGCTTATGGAAATGCCAGTCCAACGGATATGGAAACAAAACTCGATGCATATCAAAAAGTGCGTGAATTAAACAAATCGATTGAAGCAATTCATGGAACATCGAATTGTAGCGAGCTTTTAATAAAATATGCAAATAAAGAAGAGGTTGCAGAACGAAAACATCATCAAAAAATATGTAGAAGAATTGTTGGTGAAGTTGCCGAAAACCTTTTTGATATGCTTGAAAATAATATAAAAATCAGTACACATGAGTAGTTTCGATGCAAGAGCAAGAACGTGGGACGAAAACCCAATTCACATGAATCGTTCGTTGGCAATAGCCGAAAAAATGGAAGAATGTATTCCATTAAAATCGCTTCG
>Ga0302288_1001013_pt1 | contig 19662 bp, 16 predicted proteins | sample III_Fen_N1_1_FD_194549 | JGI IMG/M metagenome (GOLD analysis project Ga0302288, IMG submission 194549) | Peat permafrost microbial communities from Stordalen Mire near Abisko, Sweden - III_Fen_N1_1 | ecosystem: Environmental > Terrestrial > Soil > Wetlands > Permafrost | place: Sweden: Abisko...
GGGATTGCAAAAAACACTGAAAACATAAGTAATCGCCCTCGGGTAATATAATTGTGTCTAAATCACTTTCAACAGGCATCATTACTTCTAAAAAAACATAACTATTTGTTGAATTATTTAGGTAATCGATCATTAATCCTACAGGAAATGTAAATGTGGATAGAAATCCTTTATTCTGTGATTCGATAAAAAGTTTAGTAGCTTGTTCTTTAAAATGTCTTTCGCTTTTTAATTCTTTCAAAGGTGAACGTACAATATAGCGCGTGCAGATATGCTTTGTATAAAAATCATTCTGATTTCTAAATGAGTTGTTTGAATTGGCAGTATTTAAAGAAAACTCAATCCGTTTCAGTGTGTTTTGTATGTTGAAAAATTTTTTCTGTGCAATTCTTTTACCATCTTCTAATAATTGCATTATATTTAGGGTTCCATCAGCTTCTCTATACTTCACTGCCTCTTTTAGTGAAATACCTAGTTCTAGGCATAGAAGGATTGTGTCTAAATCTATTAATTGTTCAAGGGTATAGTACCGGTATTTGGTTTCAGGGTCTGTATAAGCCGGTATTAAAGCACCGATTTCTTCATAATAGCGTAAGGACTTACGATTTACATTACGAAGTTTTGAAAGTTCACCGATTGTCATAAATCCATTCATAATAAAATCCTTTCATAAAAGAACTTGACCTTCCCATTGTGGGATAGTTTATTATATCACATGTTAAGTAAATTGTATTATTCGTATCATGCAAATTTAAAATAAGGATACGAAGAAATATAGGTGGAAGCCACTTATGAGAACGATTAAATAAACAATATATTTACAAAAATTATTATATGAGGAGTACTACTATGAATAAAAAAGAAAAAATTGAAACTAGACTACTGATTTCTGTTTTGTCAGTTAGTTTGTTAATTTTATGTGGATTGTTGACAGAAACCGCTGTCAATATTGCTTTTCCTACTCTAATGACAGAATTTAAGATAAATGCAACAACAGTGCAGTGGCTTACAACAGGTAAAATGCTAGTGGTTGCAATGATTACGCCATTATCATCTTTTTTCAAAAAAAGGTTTAAAATAAAAAGTCTGTTTCTGTTTTCGGGAGCTATATTTTTGATAGGCAACGTTATTGGAGCAGCAGCGATTAACTTTCCAATGTTGATTTTTTCCTGTGTGGTGCAGGGCGTGGGAATTGGACTTGTGCTTCCGCTGGTCTTTAATATTATTTTAGAACAGGCGCCTGCTTCAAAAATTGGAACAGTAATGGGAATTGCATCACTTGTAATTGCAGCAGGACCAGCCTTAGGACCTACGTTTGGAGGAATAGTGGTCAGTTTTTTAAATTGGAGAGCTATTTTCATTATTATGATTCCACTAACACTTTTATCTTTAGTGGGTGGTGCGTTAACAATAGCACAAAAATCTGAAACAGAAAAAATTCCATTAGATTTACTGGGAACCATATTGGTTATGGTTGGATTTTTCTTTCTAGTGTATGGGTCTGTAAATATCGGTAGTTTTTCAGAAAAATCGGGAACGGTTATATTTTCATTTATGATTGGGGTTCTGGCAATTTTAGCATTCATTTTTTTTGAAAGAAAGTGTCAAAATCCCTTGGTGCAATTAAATATATTTCAAAATGCAAGGTTTAACTGGCACCTTGCAGCATATTTTTCAATGCAGATTACATTTTTAGGGTTTTCCTTTATTTTATCTAACTATCTGCAAATCGTATGTGGAAAAAGTTCATTTGTTACAGGAATGTGCTTGTTACCAGGTGCTTTAGGTCAAGCTGTTCTTTCCATATGTGGAGGTATGATTCTTGATAAATATGGAGCTAAAAAACCTATCATTTGGGGAAGTGTGCTTGCAATAATAGGTTCGGGTTTATTCTGGGTATCAGGATTGTACATGGGTGCAGCAATGGTTGTGTTGTTCTATATTATTATGGAAGTTGGCTTAGGTTGTACTTATGGAAATACTATGACCAATGGGTTAAAAAGTATATCAAAAGACTGCTATGCGGATGGAAATGCGGTATATAATACATTGAGTCAATTTTCTGGTTCTTTGGGAACATCGATAACAGCAGTAATTTTGGCTTTTTCCCAAAGCACAAATTCCAATTCGGATTATTTAAGAAATACTGCGCAAGGAGCTCATAATGCATTCACACTATTTTTTATTTTATTGATTTTTAATTTTATTTTTCAAATGGTTGCTTTATGTAAAAGTGTAGACATTAAAGACATTAAGGTGAATTAGTTTAATGGAATAAGAAACCTATCATAAATATACGATTTTTTGAAATTATATTGACATTCCTATTATGGGATAGTTTATCATGATTTTATAGAAGTTTTCTTAAGGTGTTTAGCAATAATGAAAGTCAAAAAATCAGCATAATTTACATAAACATATCTATTTTAACAAGAAAAGAAAAATTGGTGGGATTGTTACGTTAAGACGGCAAAACCCGAATGAGATAAAACAATAATCATATGTTTTATTTCATTCGGGTTTTTATTGTTACATGGTCTTTATCTTAAATAAAGCGTATGAATACGTTTTAGATATAAAAACTATAGAAGGTATATGGAGGAAACGATTATGGCAAGTAAGTATGATGGATTAGCAAGAATTATTATCCAAAATGTAGGTGGTAGGGAAAATATTAATAGCCTCACACATTGCATTACAAGACTTCGTTTTAATTTAAAGGACGAGTCAAAAGCAAACACAGATGTTTTAAAAGCAACAGATGGAATTGTAACCATAATGAAGGCAGGAGGGCAATATCAGGTTGTTATTGGCAATCATGTGCCAGATGTTTATCAGGTGGTTTGTGAAAAAGCTAATATCTCAGGAGATATTGAAGAAGGAATAAAGCAAAAGAATACATCTTTTGGTGCAAAACTAATGGATATCATATCTGGTACTTTTCAACCAATACTTGGATTTATGTGTGCAGCAGGTATTATAAAAGGATTATTAGCATTAGCAGTGTTCTTAGGAATGCCTACAGATACAGGTCTTTACCAGATTATGTATTCGATTGGTGATGGATTTTATTATTTCTTTCCATTGATTCTAGGATTTTCCTGTGCAAAAAAATTCAATTGTAACCAATATTTGGGTGTAGCCATTGCATGTTCGCTTCTTTATCCAAGCATGGTTGGTTTAAAAGCTGTTGGAACGATTTTTACAGGGTCGATGTTTGAAATGAGTTATTATACTAAATTTTTAAATATACCAATTCTTATTCCAGCAAGCGGATATGCCTCCAGTGTTGTTCCAATTATACTTGCGACTGCTCTGGGAGCACAGATAGAAAAATTGTTTAAGAAAATAACGCCTTCTGTATTAAAACTTTTCTTTGTTCCATTTATGACGTTAGTGATAACAGTCCCATTGACGTATATTGTAATAGGACCAGTTTCCGGTTTGCTTTGCAGTGTACTTGGAAAAATCTTTGCATCTATTTATGGAATTCCAGTTGTGGGTGGTTTGATTTCAGGTGTTTTTGTTGGTGCATTATGGCAAGTCCTTGTTATTTTCGGGCTCCACTGGGGCTTGATTCCATTGGCCATTATTAATATGATGACTTTGGGATATGATCAGATGCTTCAACCATATTTTGCTGCTTCGTTTGCTCAGTCAATGGTGGTTCTTGCTATTTTTATAAAAACTAAAGACTCAAATTTAAAGAAAATGGCACTTCCTGCATTTATATCGGGTATGTTTGGAGTAACGGAACCTTGTATTTATGGTATAACACTTCCCAAGAAGAAACCCTTTGTTATTTCATGTATAGCAGCAGCCATTGGTGGCGGCATTATTGGTGTGGCAGGGGTTAAATCATATACAGTAGGAGCACTTGGTTGGTTCGGGTTAGCTTCATTTATTGGAGATAACACTTTATATAGTGTTCAATGGTCACTTATTGGTCTTATTGTAGCTATGATTTTTGCGTTTGTTTTAACCATGATTATTTATAAAGATGATGAACCAGTTAAAAAAATCAATGAAACTATCAAGGAAGAGATTGTAGCCCCTGTTTCAGGAGAAGTAATACAACTGAAAGAAGTTGAAGATGAAGCTTTTTCTACAGGTGCACTTGGAAATGGTGTTGCAATTATCCCAAGAGAGGGGAAATTATATGCTCCTGTTGATGGAACAATTACAACATTCTTTCCTACAGGTCATGCAATTGGCATAATTTCTAAAGGTGGAGCTGAAATTTTAATTCATGTAGGTATGGATACTGTAAAAATGGCAGGAGATGGATTTGTGCCAAAGGTTGCACAAGGAGCAAAGGTAAAGTACGGTGATCTTTTGCTAGAATTTGATATAGAAAAAATCAAATCAGCAGGTCATTCTATTACAACACCAATCATTATTACAAATTCACTTGATTATGCAGACATTGTTTTAACAGATGCCAAAACAGTATTAAAAGGCGATTTGTTAATCAACGTTTTATAATCTGACATTTGTTAGAATGAAATATAGATACCGGGAATGGTTAAAGATTCCCGGTATCTTCAATAATATACACATTAAGGAGGTATTATATATGCAGATTTTAAAGAAGGATTTTTTATGGGGCGGTGCAACAGCTGCTAATCAGTTTGAAGGAGCATGGAATATAGATGGAAAGGGATCGTCGGTTCCAGATTTGTGTACAAATGGTTCACATACATCGCCAAAACGAGTAACAAATAAAATAGAAGAAGGAGTATTCTATCCAAGTCATGAAGCGATAGATTTTTATCACCATTACAAAGAAGACATTGCATTGTTTGCAGCAATGGGTTTTAAAACTTTCCGCATGTCAATAGCCTGGACAAGAATTTTTCCTACAGGAATGGAAAAGGAACCAAATGAAGCTGGATTGCTATTTTACGAAGCTGTTTTTGATGAATGTTTAAAATATGGAATAGAGCCACTTGTAACTATTTCTCATTACGAAATGCCATATGCTTTGGTTGAAACATGTAATGGATGGGAAGACCGAGCATGTATTGATTATTTTACAAATTACTGTGAAGTGATCTTTGAACGATATAAAGATAAAGTTAAATATTGGCTGACATTTAATGAGATTAATGGTGGAACATTACCATTGGGAAGCCTGCTTTCCTTAGGAACCATCAAAGGATATAATGGTAAAATTACTGAAGTGCCTGATCGTCCGCAAGAAAGATTTCAAGCATTACATAATCAATTAGTTGCAAGTGCAAAGGTGATAAAAATTGCACATGATAAATATCCTAATTTTAAAATGGGAAATATGATAGTTTTTATTACAATGTATCCTTATACTTGCAATCCAGATGATATCGTGGAAACACAAAAAAAAATGAGGATGATGAATTGGTTATGCTCAGATGTGCAGGTTAGAGGTTATTATCCTTCTTATGCAAAACGTTATTTAGAGGAAAAGGGTATTCAAATTAAGATGAAACCAGGTGATGAAGAAATTCTAAAAGAAGGAACAATTGATTTCTATACATTTAGTTATTATATGAGTAACTGCGTGGGATTGATGCCAGATGCTGCTGAATCAACAGGTAACTTGATTGGAGGACTTAAAAATCCATATTTAAAGGCAAGTGACTGGGGATGGCAAATTGATCCGAAAGGACTTCGTTTTACATTAAATGAAATCTATGATAGGTATCAGATACCACTTATGGTAGTAGAGAATGGCTTAGGAGCCTACGATAAGATAGAAGAAGATGGAACAATCAATGATACTTATCGTATTGAATATTTGAAAGAGCATATTATTCAGATGAAAGAGGCGGTAGCTGATGGTGTTGATTTAATGGGTTACACACCTTGGGGATGTATTGACTTAATAAGTGCATCTACTGGAGAGATGGCGAAACGTTATGGATTTATTTTTGTAGATAAATATGATGATGGAAGCGGAACTTTAGAGCGAAAAAAGAAGAAATCATTTGAATGGTATCAAAAAGTGATTGGGTCAAATGGAGAGAAACTGGATTAGAATAAAAGATTTATTTTTACAATAAATCTTTTAAAAAGTATCCCAAGGGATTGACCTTCCTATTATGGTATGGGTTATCATATAATGTGAATTAGATTATATAAAAACCTGAAATATGTTAATATTATGATAGCACAGTAAACAGTTCAGATAGGGAGGTGTTGACATGATACTACCAAGATACTATTTTGAAGGTGATTTTAAACCTTTTGAAGATTTGATAGAAAACTGTAAATTGGAAAAAGTTAAGATTAAAAAAGGAAACGAATTGAACTATTTATATCAGCATAAAGCCATCTATATCAAAAGTGGAATGGTTAAATTATCTATCTGTAACGAAGACGGATTTGAATCCGTTATTATGTTTGCAGGCTCAGGGAGTATTTATCCAGTGACATGCCTTGAGGAACAATTTACAATTGAACAGTTTATGTTGTTGAAAACAGTTGTAGATACTGAAATAATCGTTTTTCCAAAAGAAAAAATATTTGAATTTATCATGAAAAGTAGTGACTTTGCAGTTGCTGCAATCAACTTTAATAGTAAAATAATAAATTCATTACTAACAAAAAATATATTAGGAAGCTATGAAAATTCGGAACAAAGTATAAGCTCCTTTTTATATTCCTATATCAAGTACAATCCAAATAATAACAATATCGTAGATTTTACCCAAGAAGAGATTGCCAGTGTTGCAGGAATATCCAGAATGCAGGTCACTCGAATACTAGGATCCTTAAGAGAAAGAGGAATTGTGAAAACAGAAAGAGGGAAAGTAATTATTTTGGATATAGAAATGCTTGAAGAGTATTGTGCAGGGATAATAAAAGAAGTTTAGTCCTTGATGTGCTTCCTATGTTGCAGAAGAAAATAAGAAAATATGTAATACTTTTTAAAGGAGGATTTATAAATGAAAAAAATATATGAACCACTAAAAATAAGAAATTTAGAAATTAAAAACCGTATTTGCGTCCCACCTATGGTTACAAGATTTAGTAAACCAGATACAGGTATTGTTGAAGATGGAACAGTAGAACATTATAGAACAATTGCAAAAGGAATGCCGGGTCTAATCATTCAGGAAGCTACTTGCGTAAATATGGATGGTCGCCTTATGAACTTGCAGCTTGGAATATGGAATGATCATCATGTTGAAGGATTAAGAAAAGTAGTGGAAGCAGTACATGAAGAAGGCTCAGCCATATTTATTCAATTACATCATGCTGGAGTAGTTGGTATTAGCAAAGAACCAATGTGCCCGAGTAATTATAGCTATACTGGTCAAGATGGAACAATAAAAACAGGACGTGAAATGACTATCGATGAAATAAAAGTAATTCAAAACGATTTTATTCAGGCAGGTATCAGAGCGTTTGATGCTGGTTATGATGGGATTGAACTTCATGGATGTCATCAATATTTAATGAGTCAATTCTTAAATAAAAAAGTAAATAAGAGAACCGATAGCTACGGAGAAAATTCCGAAAAATTCGTTGTTGAAATTGTTGAGAAAATAAGAGAAAAGACATCCACTAATTTCGTGATTGGTATTAGGCTGGGTGGATTTGAGCCAACGATAGAAGATGCAATTTATAATGCTCAGAGGCTTGAACAGGGCGGTATTGATTTCGTTGATATTTCATATGGTTTTACTATGGAGCAGGAAGTGTTAGTTCCAGATGACTATCCATTTATTGATATAATTTACGCGGCAGAAATGATAAAGGCGGCTATAAATGTTCCTGTTTTTGCAGCAAATAAAATCACATCTCCTGAAATGGCAGAAGATATTCTGGTGAGGACTAAGGCAGATATGATTGGTATTGGGAGAGGCTTTATAGTGAATCCTAATTGGATGAAAGATGCCATAGAGGGAAACGATACTGGAAAGTGCTTGCATTGTAAGAAATGTCAGCTTTATGAAGACCCAGATAAATGTCCGGGTAAAATTCTGTTTCAGAGAAATAGAGTAAAGAATATGTAATGTAATGACTGGTAAATCAAGTATGGTTTGCCAGTTTTTTTGTAATAAGGTTTATTTCATGATAAAAAAGCAAAAAGAATATCATTGTGTTTCACATGTTGCAGAATGAAAGGTAAAGATTTGTTAAAGTATGAATAGAAAGTAACTAGTAAATTTTAAATGTCTGCTGAAGCAGGAGATAGGAGATAAAATGAAATTAACAACAGAAAATATTATGGAATTTGTAGAAGTAGTCGCAGATAAATTAGGTGGCAGAGAAAAAATTAAAGGTCTAAAGACTTTACAAATGATCGGGTATGGACAGTATGCATATATGTGGGGAGGTGGCAATATTTCAGCTTCACCAGAAGCGCCACAGAAATTTATTGCAGCAAATGATTTGCATAGAAATTGGAATTTTCAGGAAGAAACATTTCAGATGAAAGAACGAAGGAATATGTTATTTCCGTTTGCTTCCGAGTTTGGACATTCATTCTTTCCGAATAATCTAGTATTGGATGGAGAGATTGCCTACGACATTTTACCGGATGGAAAAAAGAACCGAGTTGCAGAATTTGTTCAAAACCCACTAATGGCTGATGGAAGAAGAATCAGAAGATTATGGTCACTAACAAACCCAGTGGTAGTATTATATGAGATTTTAAATAGTAAATTAGCAATAACAAGTGTGAAAGAATTGGAAAACGTTGTAGAAATAGGATTATCTGCACAATTTGGAGACAAGATAGTATTTGTCATAGATAAAGATACAAATATTCCCCTAAGCGTACAATGGAATACAGCGCAAACGAACCTTGGAGAGATCGTATTTACTACAACTTTTACAGGATATATGCCATTTGATGAATTACGCCTTCCTATGGGATACAGTACAAAAATGGATTTTAGAGATATTGTATATTTTAAAATTTATGTAGATGGCTACAAGGTAAACGAAGAATCCGAAAGTTTAAAAGCACCTGAACAGATTGTAAATACAGAAGTTCCATTAGAGTTTCTTCCTCCTCTGGAAGTTGAAAAAATTGAAGATAGCGTATGGAGAATTGGTGGGATTGGAGGAACGACGGTAATTGAATTTGAAGATCACCTAACTCTATTTGAATTATACTGGAATCAAATTCAAGCAAAATCAATTATTGAAAAGGCGAATACACTTGTACCAGGGAAAAAGGTAACAGAACTAATCATATCACATTATCATTTTGATCATACGGGAGGATTTAGAGCAGCCGTAGCGGCAGGGCTTCGTATTTATGCAAATCGTGAAAATGAAATGATTTTAAGAGAACTAGCAGAGAGAGAAACACCTGATTTTGAGGATGTTATTACATCCGAGGTGAATCGTAAATTCGAATTTGTTCCAGTTGATGAGCATTTGAGATTAAGTGACAATAGGATGACTTTAGATATTTATCGAGTAATTTCTAATAATCATATGGCAGATGCAGTATTTGCATATCTTCCTGATAAAAAAATATTTATGGATAGTGATATTGCGACACCAGCGTACGATTGGCAATTATGGCCAGATAGTTACTTAGATAATATTGATAAATATGAATTACAGGTAGAAAAAGTAACAACAGTGCACGAAAAAGTGATGACACACAAAGAGGTGCTAGAATTTATTGAAGGTGGAATGCACAGATCAAAGGAACGTAGTGACAAGTATGTGGAAATGAATGAATATCTTCCTGGATTTCCGGTATTTAGAACACGAAACGATTGATAGAAAAGGATTTATAAATGCTTAAGAAAAATTGGAAAAAAATAAGTCCACTGATTACTCCATTTCTTATGAGTCTAATGATGAGTGTTATTAATACAATAATTTATCAAGGAGTGTCAGTGGAAAATTTAATTGTAGTTGTTACAAAGAAATGGCCAATTATGATGGTTTCTGCAATTATCATTTCACAAGTGATTATTATTCCATTTGTGAATGTAGTAGTAAATATCGTTACAAAGCGTCTGGAATCCAAATTAATAATATTATTAAAATCGGTACTTATTGTATTGGGTATGTCGGGATGCATGACTTTATTAAAACTAATAATAATAGAAGTTCCATGGCATGAATTTTTATATGTCTGGTTAAGAAGATGGTCAATTATTTTTTTTATCGCTTTTATATTGCAAATATTAGTAGTTGGGCCTCTTGTTAAAAAGATGAATTTGTTATATAGAATTTAAACAATTAATAGTGGTACTGTAACTATTTATACCTTTACAAACGGTTCGGATTTGAAGAAAATCTGCGTTTGTAAAGGTTATTTTTTTATATAATCGTCTGAAAAACTTTTATTGATTGACAGATATTAAATTTCATAAAACATATTTTTACTAAATATTGTTTTATGAAGGAATAATTTGTTTTTGTTAAAAATTATTAGTATTATTATAATGTATTATTTTTTGATGTACTATATCCATAATTGAGGTAAAATAAGAATAGAGAATCATAATATTACCGTAATAAAATTGGCAGTTATCCATTATCAGTTTGGGAGTATTCACCCTTTTTATGATGGAAATGGTGAAACGAGAATTAACTATTACATTTTAGGATGCTTTATTCCATAGTAATGAGGGTTATCTGAATATTATATCCAATATACTAAGTGATCTGTATAGTTTGAAAGCACTTGAACATGCTATCAGTGCTTTTCATCCCACACTTCCACAGGGAGCTGGACTCATTATGATAAGTGGTGAATATTATAGCTTTTTGCTTAGCAGCCTGAATGTAGGCAACGAATGATTGATATGGCAAAAGATATGGGAAAAGAAAATGCTAGTGACCTATGGATTCTGTTACTGCACTTATAGAGCTACAAATATCCTGCGCCATTATCAACAGAAAATTGTATCGAAATCTATAATGCTTCTTACCGTTAAAAATTTGATAAGATTGTGAATTAATCTCTCAGAAGAGCAAAGATTTATAGGAGGAAAAGGAATGAAAAAAATTTATCTTGGAAAAAGTAATCTTCTAGTACCTAATATTGCAGTAGGGTGCATGCGGATTAACAGTATTGATTCAAAAAAAGCAGAAGAATTTGTTCAAAAAGCATTGGAATTAGGTGCTAATTTTTTTGATCACGCAGATATTTACGGTGCTGGTGAATGTGAAAAAATATTTGCAGAGGCTATACATATGACTCCCGCAGTAAGGGATAAGATTGTTCTTCAATCAAAATGTGGCATTCGGTCAGGAATGTTTGATTTTTCTCAAGAGCACATCTTAAGTTCTGTTGACGGTATATTGAAAAGACTTAAAACAGACTATCTAGATGTTTTACTGCTTCATAGGCCAGATGCACTTGTTGAACCGGAAGAAGTTGCAGCAGCTTTTGAGAAGCTGGAACAATCTGGCAAAGTACGCCATTTTGGTGTATCTAATCAGAAGCCTATGCAAATACAATTATTACAGAAATATATAAAAACACCTCTTGTTGCGAACCAACTTCAACTGAGCATTACTAATGCATCAATGATTGGAAATGGGCTCGAAGTAAATATGTCAACGGATAATGCAGTAGATCGTGATGGTAGTATTTTAGACTTCTGCCGGCTAAATGATATAACAATACAGGCATGGTCACCATTTCAGTATGGTTTTTTTGAAGGAGTATTTTTAGAAAATGAAAAATTTCCGAAATTAAATGATACATTAAATAAAGTAGCAGAAAAATATCAAGTTACAAATACAGCAATTGCTATCGCATGGATACTAAGACATCCTGCTAACATACAACCAGTCGTTGGTACAATGAATTCTGAACGTTTTACACAAATTTGTACAGCATCAGACATTTATCTTACGCGTGAAGAATGGTATCAGATCTACCTTGCGGCAGGAAACAAACTTCCATAGACATATAAAAAATTGTATTCATGTATATTAGAATATTTAAAAATTAAAAAAATGTTATAAATAGAAAGATAGGAGAATTAGAATGGATGTATCACTTAAAACACTATTATTACAAGAAGAAAAACTTCAATTTGATTTATTTACTAGTGAAGAAGCGCTTCAACTTGGATTAATTATTGTAAATATTGCTAAAGAAAAAATAAAAAAAGGAATTGCTGTGCATATAGAAATGGATGATTACCCTTTATTTACACATTTTATGGAAGGTACTTCATCAAATAATCTTCATTGGGTTAATGTAAAGAAAAATACGGTGAAGAAGTTTGGAAATAGTTCCCTATATATTGGAGAGATGTATAAGGAGCAAGGAACAACATTTCATGAAGAAACAAAATTATCAGAACAGGAATATCAAGCAGAAGGTGGCTCGTTTCCATTAATTGTGCGTGGAAAGGGAAGAATAGGGACGATTACTGTATCTGGGTTAACGGGAGAAGAAGACCATTGGTTAGCCACAGAAGGAATAAGGATTTTTCTGGGCAAGGAATAGATTGATGTTTCTAAATAGCATTTTATAGAATAAGTGATTATTCAAAGAAAAATGGGTTTACATTGGCAACAAATGATGGAAAAGAAAATATTATAGATTTCCATAGGTAAAATAGAATTACAATGTAACTGATAACAAACTTCTATAAACAAAATGAAAGGAAAGAGAACAAACACATGAAAATTCTGTTTATTGGTGGAACTGGTACAATCAGTTCTGCAATCACAAAACAAATTATATCAAATAGTGATCATCAATTATATTTGATTAATCGTGGAACAAGGAATGATAATCTTTCAGATAATGTAACTTTGATTCAGGCAGATATCAACGAGGAAGAAGATGTAGCTGAAAAAGTAAAAAATCTTAATTTTGACGTTGTGGTAGATTTTATAGCATTTGTTCCAGCACATTTAGAACGTGATTATCGATTATTTAACAAAAAAACCAAACAGTTTATCTTTATCAGCTCAGCTTCTGCTTATCAGAAACCACTTAGTGATTTTAGAATTACCGAAGGTACACCACTTGCCAATCCTTATTGGGAATATTCCAGAAATAAAATAGCCTGCGAAGATTATCTTATGAAAATGTATCGTGAGAAGGGCTTCCCCGTAACGTTGATCCGCCCAAGCCATACTTATGATGAACGTTCTGTTCCACTTGGTGTTCATGGAAAAAATGGCAGCTGGCAAGTTATAAAGAGAATGATGGATGGAAAACCAGTTATTATTCATGGAGATGGCACATCGTTGTGGACAATGACACATAATAGTGATTTTGCTAAGGGGTTTATAGGAATAATGGGCAACCTTCACGCGATTGGAGAGGCAATACAGATTACATCTGACGAAACTTTAACATGGAATCAGATTTATCAGAGTATCGCTGACAAACTTGGTGTCACATTGAAACCTTATTACATTTCCTCATCATTCCTTGCAGCCATGGGAGATTACGATTTTGAAGGCGGCCTGATTGGCGATAAAGCTAATTCTGTGGTATTTGATAACAGCAAGTTAAAACGTCTGGTTCCAGATTTTACAGCCACAAAACGTTTTGATGAAGGAATTGCAGATACCATTCAATATGTATGTTCCCATGAAGATTGCCAAAAATCTGATGAAGAGTTCGATAACTGGTGTGATAAGGTAATTGATGCACTAGAAAGTGTAAAAATGAAGTTTGTAAAATAAAAGTTGTAGTTTGGGATGCCAGAAACAAGTATATTAGTATCTATAAAACCTTAAAAAAGGAGAGTGTGATTTTTTAAATAAAATCATACAATTTTGTGAAGTGGTAAATATTAAAGGAAGATGGGCATTTATAACAGGGGCAAGCAGAGGGATTGGTTATTTGACTGCAAGATTTATGGCAGAGCAGGGTTGTAATCTTGTACTTCATAGCAGAAATCCTGAAAATACAAAAAAAGTTCTGAGTGAAGTGAAAACTTATGGTATTCAAACCTATGTGGTTAGTGCTGAATTGTCTGATTTAAATGCAGTTGAAAATATGTTGCAGGAAATTGACAAACTGGGGATAAGAATTGATATTGTCATGAATAATGCAGGGATTCAGATTGCCTATAGAGAAAACTATTTGCAAACACCTGTGTCGGATTTTGAGGAAAGCTTTAAGATAAATACGATTGCACCTACAATGATATGCTATCATTTTTTGCCTAAAATGATTGAGCAGGGTTTTGGTAGGATACTGAATACAACAAGTGGAATAGCACTTGATCCTCAACAAGCTGGATACTCAGCAAGCAAGGCTGCGTTAGATAAAATCACCATTGACTTAGGCTCTAAAATTGAGGGTACTGATGTGATGATTAATCTCACAGATCCTGGCTGGTGCAGAACCGATTTGGGAGGGGAAGGTGCTCCAAACGCACCAGAAAGTTCTATCCCAGGAATTGTAGTAGGTGTTTTTGCAGATGATAAAAAATCGGGTCGATTTTTAAATGCACAATATTTTGCCGGTATGTCATTGGAAGATGCAGTTGAAAAAGTAGAAAATGAGTTTGACAGCCCATATAGTTCATAACACAAACAATTTATGGAAATAAGTATTATGATATGGACCCTGTCTACTATATTAAAAGATGACAATGGAATAGTTTATGCATATAGCGCACTCAAAAATGAGTGCGTTATATTTATGTTTTAACTAATATTCTATTAAGTGGGAAAGGAAGTAACCTGGTTGATGGATTCAATAAGTCACCCAAAGAAAATATATATCCACTTTGATATTGGACTATATAGGAGATATGGTATTGAAATGTGTGTAAAAAATTATAAATAGATATAAAAAGTTACAAAAAAACGCAAAAATCGAACAATTATTTGACTATTTATAATGATAGAAATATAATGAAAAAAGTAGTATCATTCGCAAAGGTATTTAAGGGGGTGATTTAATGAATACGACGTTAAAAGGATTAATAATGTCATTTACAAAATCAGTAGATTTGTATAATTATTTATTGAAAAATCATCACAGAAGAACAGCAATTGTGGCATATAGTATTGGGAAAAAGATGGATTTAACCAAACAGGAGTTGAGCGACTTGGTAATAGCAGCAGCTTTGCATGATATTGGAGCGCTGACTGTTAAAGAGAGAGATGAACTTATTAAGATGGATGTGGAAGATCCAATGCCACATGCCCGTATAGGGTGTTATATGTTACAATCTTTTGAACCGTTTGATAAGGTCTCTCGAATTATATATTATCACCACTGGTCATATGACAAAGATCAAAAATGGGTTCACGAAGTTGGCGAAGTACCTATTCAATCCTATATATTGCATGTTGCAGATAGAATTGAAATATTGATTCATACCGACCAGCAAATCTTATTACAAAAAAATAAAATCACAGAGACAATTCATTCGTACAAAGATACATTGTTTCATCCAAAAGTTGTGGAAGCGTTTGAAAGCGCCTCAGCACACGATTCATTCTGGATGGACATTGATAACAAGGACATGAATACTTTATTAGAAGAAGCCATCGTAGATTCTTTTGCGGTTGAGCTTACACTTGAAAGGTTAGAAGAATTCGCATTTACCATTTCAAAAATTATTGATACAAGAAGCGAATTCACGATTTCACATTCATTTGGAGTAAGTGAGGTTGCATATAAAATAGCAGATCTGTTAGAGTATGATGAGGTCAAAAAACGTAAAATCAGAGTAGCGGGACTTCTTCATGATATTGGTAAAATAGCAATTCCAACTGCAATCATAGAAAAAAAAGGACTTCTTAATGTAAATGAACGTATCGAAGTGCAGACACATGCTTATTACTCATTTTTAATCTTGCATAATATTGAAGGTCTTGGTGAAATTTGCATGTGGGCATGTAATCATCATGAAAACCATGAGGGGAGTGGTTATCCAATGAACTTGTCAGATGGACTGACAGAAGAAATGGATGTGATAGCATATGCGGATATTTATACTGCACTTTCGGAAAATCGACCATATCGCACAAGCTTAAGTACAAAAAAAATACTTAAAATCTTAGGTTCTGATTTTACGAAGAAACATGGAAATAATGTGTATGAAGTAATCAAGGAAAATGTAGAAGAAATAGATCAAGTATGTAAAGACGCCATTAGAGATGGAGAAAATCGATATCAGTTATTTGAAGAGCTTGTAGAAAAACAATAAAAAAGTGCATAGAATATCCTTTAGATAATCGCATGAAAATACTGCAATCAAACCGGATATGGAAAAAATAAGCCAAAAATACAATGTAATAGGGTATCAGGTTTTTGCTTTGGAATCCATACATGGTTTTACTGCGAGCTGTCTTGCTATGGAAAAATCAACAACGAGCAGGCTTCGAATATTATAATTGAGCAAGGTTATTCCATGAAAAAGCCATCTGAAATCTTAGTATCATTAACAATAAATGAAAATGATATTAAAGTACATCAAATTACATCAAATTTTATTATATTGAAACGAGAAAATGATATCTTAAGTCCAGAACTTGGTGGGTTTAACCGATATCATTTTGTCGGTTAAAGGCATTGTGTATGTCGTTACTTGTTAAAAAAGAATCAAGGGTATTATAGAAAATAAAATTTCTAAGAGGAGAGATGAAAACCATGAAGGAAGTATGCAAAGCTACAGATACAGTGCCAGTAAAGTGCCTTATTATTGTCCATTCATATCATCACAACAATACATTGAAAATTGCGGATGAATTTTCGAAGGTGCTTAATGCAAAGGTAATAGCTCCGGACCAGGTGATTCTGGAAAAACTTGATGAATATGATCTGATAGGATTTGGTGCGGGTATAGATAGTGGAAGGCATTACAAACCAATACTTGACCTAGCTGACATTCTACCTGAAGTGAATAATAAGCCTGCTTTTGTTTTCTCAACAAGTGCAATGCAGGGAGATGACAAGGTATCCAAGGATCATTCTTTATTAAGGCAAAAGCTACAGTCAAAGGGGTACGCAATAATTGGTGAATTCAGTTGCAAAGGCTTTAACACTAATAGTTTTCTAAAATATTTCGGCGGGATGAACAAGGGTAAACCTGATATTGATGATCTTAAGCATGCAGAAGAATTTGCTTTGAATCTCTTGGATGTTCTTTTCGTACCAGAATGTTGAAGCCCAACCACTTGGGTGATGCAAAGAAAGGATGAAAGATGGGCAGAAACTCTTACGAGGATGAGTATATTCGCAGGCTAGAAAAGGTTCAGGACTATATCGAAGAGCATATTGGAGAGAGTTTTCAGATAGAAAAACTGGCAGATGAGGCAGGGTTCTCAAAGTATCATTTCAGCCGTATTTTTCAGAGTATCATGCACGAACCACTTGCGCACTATGTAAATCGCATCAGGATGGAACGGGCAAAGTTCTTCCTTGCACATCGTTGGGATATGAATATGACAGATATTTGTTTTACACTTGGGTATACTGATTCATCGGTTTTCTCGAGAGCCTTTAAAAACAATTATAATATGAGTCCTGCCACATACCGCAAGGAATATAGCAAGAATTGTCAAGACTCAATCTATCTGTCTGACTATAATAAGGACATTGACAAGAAAGAACGAATCAACAGAGGATATCCTGTGGCAGGTACCATTTCAATCGAAGAGATTGAAAAACAGCAGATCGCCTACGTCAGACATACAGGAACGTATGAAAATCTGGCAAAGGAATATGGAAGGCTTATAAATGTACTTTTCGCAAGGGCAGGGAAGCAGAACCTGATACGTGAAGGAAAGAACAGAGTACTTGCCATATATCACGATAACCCGGAATTCACTGATGCAGTCAAGTTCAGAACGAGCCTTTGCCTGACGCTACCGGAAGGCGTCTGTGGGCACGAAGATGAAATGATGGGTATTTCAGTGATTGAAGGAGGAAAATATGCGGTAGGACATTTTATGGTTACTGCAGAGGAATTTCCTTATGCATGGAACTATATGTACCGTGAGTGGCTGACCTGCAGTGGTTATGTTCCCAGGAATTCATCGCCCTTTGAGGTTTATCTGAATAATCCTTCTGAGGATGAAGAAAGATGCATGAAAGTTGATCTGTATCTCCCGATTGAGCCGTTCTTATTGTGAAAAATAAGGAGGCAGAATAATAATGGACAGAATCAAAGAGAACATTTTATGCGACTATGCAAATACAACAGGCATTGTAGTAAAACAAAAGGGAAAGACAGTATACGAGGAGTATTTTAACGGATGCACAGAGAGCACGGCCATGCACGTGTTCTCTGTTACGAAGAGTATCATGGGAGTGTTGCTTGGAATTGCAATGGAACAGGGAAAAATCAAGAGCCTTGACGAGAAAATAGTGTCATTTTTCCCAGACTATCAGGTTAGAAAGAGAGAAAAATTGCTTCCAGAGGTCAGTTTGAAGGATTTTATCTCCATGACTGTTCCTTACCGATACAGGTTTAGTCCTTATACAAAGTATTTTACATCTGAAGACCAGGTGCTTTTTTCACTTAATCAGGTAGGAGGACAGTCTGGAAGGATAGGTGAATTCAAATATGCGCCGCTTATTGGACCTGATGTATTGTCTGGAATAATAAGGAATGTGACAGGCAATACTCCTAGAGAGTTTGCAAATGAGACGCTCTTTGCACCACTAGGGATAAAAGAGAAAAAAGATATTATCCTACATAGTAAGGAAGAGCAGATGGAGTTCTATAAGAGAACTGACCTTAACGGCTGGGTCTGCGATAGGAAGAACAACAGTAATGCAGGCTGGGGGCTTCATCTTACAGTCCGGGAGATGGCAGATATCGGAGAGATGATGCGCAGTGGTGGACTGATTGACGGAAAACAGATTGTGCCAAAGAAATGGATACTTGATAGCACCACGGTTCGCGTAAGACCAGAAAATATACCTTCGGCATACGGATATCTGTGGTGGATTATCGATGAAGGCGAAAGAGCATACGCTGCAATGGGGGACGGAGGAAATACCCTGTATGTGAATGAAAGCAGGGAACTTGTAATAGCTATAAACGGAATATTTAAACCCCGCGCCAAAGATCGAATCGGCTTTATCAGAGAGGTTATTGAGCCACTAATGTAGAAAAGTGGAGAATGATGACAAAGATTCATATTAAATATGCTATTATAGTTGGAAGTCGAGAATATCGTAAATTAATATAAGCAGTGAAAAAGCATTCAGGAATAATCGGGATGCTTTTCTGCCAAACAGAGCGAGACGACATAGTTTTAAAAGTATAAAGAATTCCCACCAAGAGATTACTAGATCCTTACCACACTTTTAAACGAATGGATTGCTGGTAGTGGCCAGCTGGTAGCTTTGCTGTCACTGGATTCAGATGATAATGACAGCACACGCTTTTTGAGTTAACATGTTTATTTCCTGCAGACGATTCTAATCAATATTGGAGACAGCATACTGGGCATGCTCGAATCCCCACAACCGCCGGCACCCGAATTTGTTCTGACAATCTTACTGAATGAGATATCCTCCGTCGTGGGCCACTTTTTCTTGATCTTGGATGACTATCATTTTATTGGAGCCAAACAGGTCAATGATGCGATTACCTTTCTGCTTGAGCACATGCCACAGCAAATGCACATGGTGATTTCTACCCGTGAGGACCCTTACTTCCACTGGCACGGTTGCGCCCAGGGTCAATTAACCGAACTGCGTGCAGCAGACTTTCGTTTTTCATTTTCAGAAGCTACTGTTTTTTAGGT
>Ga0302288_1001014_pt1 | contig 19657 bp, 14 predicted proteins | sample III_Fen_N1_1_FD_194549 | JGI IMG/M metagenome (GOLD analysis project Ga0302288, IMG submission 194549) | Peat permafrost microbial communities from Stordalen Mire near Abisko, Sweden - III_Fen_N1_1 | ecosystem: Environmental > Terrestrial > Soil > Wetlands > Permafrost | place: Sweden: Abisko...
CAAGGTGTAATGAAAGCGTATAAGGGAGTTATTACTGATAAAGATATTCAACTTGTAAATGAATATCTGAAAACGTTGAAATAATGAAAAATTACTTACAAATAATATTAGCGCTAATTAAATACAAGGTTTCAATTGCGGTTACATTTACTGCTATTACTGGCTATGTGGTTTATGCCGGGAGGTTTGATTTTCAGATAATAACTCTGGTTATCGGAGTTTTCTTGCTTGCCGGAGGGTCGAGTGCGCTGAATGAATGTCAGGAAAGTAAGTACGATGCCAAAATGCCAAGGACAATGAATCGTCCCATACCTACAGGCAAAATATCACTTGCTAATGCAGTGGTAGTTTCAGTTATGTTCTGTCTGGCGGGACTATTTGTTTTGTACTACAACTTTGGTGTGATAACAGCCGGCTTGGGCTTGCTTAATCTCGTCTGGTATAACTTTATTTATACTTATCTTAAGCGTGTTTCATCTTTTGCTGTAGTGCCCGGTTCGTTGGTTGGAGCTATTCCTGAATTTATGGGTTGGACAGCTGCGGGTGGATATGTATTTCATCCAACAATTATTTTTATTGCTTTTTTCTTGTTTATCTGGCAGATACCACATTTTTGGTTGTTAATGATTAAATATGGCAAAGAATACGAAGAAGCCGGATTTAAAACCATCAATCAAGCTGTGAATCCGGGCAATTTAAAAATGATTATTTTTGCCTGGGTGGTAGCTACTTCATTTTCATCTATCATGGTGCCACTGTTTTTAGTCAATATCTCGTTACCGTTTTTCCTGGTTATTTTCAGTTTAAATTTAGCATTTATAGCTATTTTCACCAAGCTCTCATTTGGAAATGTAGCTGAATTAAATTTCAGGAAATCATTCATAAGTATCAATATTTATATGATGCTTTTCATGTTGTTGCTGATTGTCTTTCATATGGTTGCATCTTAATATGTGATGCTGACCCCTGCTTATTTCCTGCTAATGTAATAACTGAATTATAACCTGTGATTGGGAACAAATCCTTGTTGTAGGTTGTTACAACTACCATTACACATTTATAGTGTATTTTCACAGATCCTTAATACTGCTTTCTTTTATTCTTAGTAGTTTTGTACTTTAATTATAGAAATGTTTCTACCCCTAAAACATAAGGTCAATGCGCTTGTGGCACTGCTGTTCTCAGCAGTACTGCTTGGCTCTTTGCTGGTAAAGCCGCTGCACATATTGCTGGTGAGTCACGATCGGGCAGAGACACTGGAAGTGCATACAGAATCGAGGGCGGTAAGTACACCTCAGCACGACTGTACAATCTGTAATTTTGAATTTTGCTTTTTTATACCTCAGGCTCAGGTTTATGTGCCGAAAGCTGATATTACTTTTGCCGTTGAAATTACTCCCCGAACCATCGAGCGGACTATTCAGCAGATTTCGCATCACTTCCTCTTACGGGGACCTCCCACACTTTAAATACATAGCTTTTCTTTTTGCAATAGGAACTACATTCTTATTGCTTAGCTTCGTTGCATTGCTTTGTGTCACTGATTTAATAAACCGTGTATTGCATCATCGGCTCTCTGGCTTGATCTCAGAGCTTCTGATGATAGTATCTGCTTAATGCAACGAGGAATTCATTGTTCATCTACTCTATATATACAATAAAAATGAAAAAAATATATATACTTTTCATCTCGCTTGTTGTGGCTTTAAGCAGCTATGCTGAGGTTACTGCTGTTTCGCAAACAAGCCTGCAAGGAAAAATAACCGATCAGAACGGCGAACCTGTAATAGGAGCCAACATATATTTACAGGAGCTAAAAACGGGCGCTGTAACCGATAATAACGGAAACTATCAAATAGATAATCTGCCCAGACGAGCCGTTTTGATTCAGATCAGCTCGCTGGGTTACAAAATGATACTGGAAAATATTGATTTATCATCAACAACCCGAAAGGATTTTATATTGCAGGAATCGATTACGGAAATAAGTGAAGTAACTGTAACCGGACAGGCTATAACTTCGCAGCTTGCCAAAACGCCTACGCCGGTGAGTATCGTTACACTCAGCGAATTACAACAACATGCGTCCACCAATATTATTGACGCATTGAGTGCACAGCCGGGTGTGTCGCAAATTACAACCGGAGGTGGTATTTCCAAGCCGGTGATTCGTGGTTTGGGTTATAACCGGGTAGTAGTGGTGAATGACGGAGTGCGTCAGGAAGGTCAGCAATGGGGTGACGAGCATGGAATTGAGATTGATGAAAATCAGGTCAACCGGGTTGAGATTCTCAAAGGTCCGGCTAGCCTATTATATGGTTCGGATGCCATGGCGGGTGTTATCAGTTTTTTCTCATCCCCGATATTGCCTCAGGACAAAGTTCAGCTCAATGCCAGTACAAACTACCAGACCAATAACGGATTGATGGGATATTCGCTGGACTATGCCGGGCATAAGAATACTTTTGTATGGGATGTGCGCTACAGCGGCAAACAGGCTCATGCCTATCAGAATAAATATGATGGATACGTGTATGGATCAGGTTTTAAGGAGAATGCTGCTTCGGCTATGGTGGGTACAAGCAACTGGTGGGGATATTCCCATCTGACACTAAGCATGTATCACCTGACCCCCGGAATAGTAGAGGGTGAACGCGACAGCCTGACGGGAAAGTTTATAAAACCGGTAGTTTTGCCCGATGGGACTGTGGGCCATGATATAGCTACACGTGCCGATTTTACTTCGTATAAACATCAGATGCCTTATCAGCAGGTGTATCACTATAAAGCAGTGTGGAACAACAATATTTTGCTCGGAACCGGAAGTTTGAAAGCGAGTTTAGGATATCAACAAAATCGTAGGCAGGAATTTGCCAATGTGCTCACTCCCAATAATTATGGGTTATATTTTCAACTTCATACGATAAATTATGATGTTCATTATGAAGCGCAGGAAAAAGGCGGTTACAGTTATTCTTTTGGGGTAAGCGGTATGGGGCAACGTTCGTTGAACAAAGGAACCGAGTTTCTTGTGCCGGAATATAGTTTGTTCGATATAGGGGCATTTGCAGTGGCTAAAAAAACAATAGGCAAGTTGGATATCAGCGGCGGACTACGTTTCGATAACCGGTCTGAAACCGGAAAGTCACTTTATCTGAATGCCAACGATGCTAAAACGACAGCTTCTGATCCTACAGCTACACAGCGCTTCTTTGCTTTTTCGAAAGACTTCAATGGTGTAAGCGGAAGTTTAGGAGCCAGTCTGCAGTTAAACGACAACTGGATTACCAAATTGAATCTCTCTCAGGGTTTCCGGGCACCAAGCATTGGCGAGCTGGCTTCGAATGGGGTACACGATGGAACGGTACGTTACGAGATTGGAAATTCAGGCTTAAAGTCGGAGCACAGCCTTCAGCTGGATTACGAGTTGGGCTACAATACCGAGCACGTAACGGCTAAGGTCAATCTGTTTGCCAACAACATCCGAAACTATATTTATTCGCACAAAATCAACAGTGTGAATGGTGGAGACTCTATTCAAAGCGGCTATTCTACTTACAAGTTTGATTTGGGCAATGCATTGCTGTTTGGTGGTGAGGTTTATCTGGACATTCATCCACATCCGTTGGACTGGTTGCATTTCGAAAACAGTTTTTCGTATGTATATTCCGAATTGAAGAATCAACCGGACTCCACCCGCTTTCTGCCGTTTACACCGGCTCCTAAGTGGACTTCGGATATTCGTGTGGATTTGAATAATATATCCAAATCATTGAAAAATAGCTATGTGTCGTTTGGTTTAGAGCATAACTTTAAGCAGACTCATGTTTATTCTGCTTACGATACCGAAACTCCTACCGGTGCTTACACCTTGCTGAATGCAGGTATCGGTACGGACGTGCTGCTAAAGAATAAACGGACTTTGTGTACGATTTACATAAATGCCACCAACCTGGCCAATGTGGCTTATCAAAGTCACTTGAGCCGACTAAAATACAGTCCTGAGAATTACGCAACGGGTAGGACAGGAGTCTATAATATGGGACGAAATATCAGTTTTAAGTTGATTGTTCCCGTAAGTATGTAAACTCTCCCGTAGAAAATGAAGCAGCCCTTTAATCGTTTCCGGTTAAGGGGCTGTCTTATGCAATACAGACGGATTGGCATATTACATTTCCTGACTGGTCAGCACCACCGTATCGGGACGGACGATATTGACTGCGTACCATTAGCCTGTAGCTGTAGTGGCAAAAAGCAGGATTTGAATTTATCCTTGCTGATTAAATTTAAAGTTGAGTCAGATAGTCGTGTGTGTTTACTATGCCTGCATAGGTAGAGTTTAAAGCAGCTAAGAAGGCATTATGCACATCTGCCGCCTGCACTTTTTCTCCGTGTATCTCCATGTTTCGGGTGGCACATGCATCGCCAATTAGTGTACAGGTGTATCCCAGGTCTTTGGCTGCACGTGTTGTGGCATCAATACACATATGCGTCATCATACCGCCTATCACCAAATCGGAAATCCCGTTTGCATTTAGGTAGCTCAACAACTCCGTTTCCCGGAAACTATTGGGGAAATGTTTTATAATTACTTTCTCATTACTCTCTGGCTGCACATTTTTGTGTATTTTGACTCCAACAGTATTGGGCAAAAAGAAAGTAGCACCAGGTTTAGTGGCAATGTGTTGAATGTGAATAACGGGCAAATTCTGTTTTCTGAATCTTTCCAGCAGTAGTGCAGCATTTTCACTTGCCTTCAAAGCACCAACCAGTGTCATGGTTCCACCTTCAAAATAATCGTTTTGTATGTCTATTAGCAACAGGGCTGTTTTCATTGTTTTCTGCTCCGATTTTAGTGCTTTTATTTTATCCTGCAAATATAAAACTAAATATGTGGAAAGTGATAACTGTAAGATAAATAATAAGGAACGGGGTGAGTGAATGACTATTTGCCTCACTTTAATTGTAGCGAATTCAATAAATTTTCTGCATAGTTCCGAGAATGGGGTGCAATGCTCACCATTCTTTGTTTTGAAATATGGAAAGAGATTTTTTGAGTAGAGAATCGGGGAGTTATAGCCTTGGTATAAAGTAACGGGGCGGATGATGTATCCGCCCCGAATGTTTGCTTGTCGAAAAATAGGTAAGATTATTTGGCCACCAGTTCAGTAGCTTTTGCAGGTTCATCGGTGGTGATGAAATCGATACCAAGGTCAATTAGCTTTTGTATATCAGCCGTATCGTTCACTGTCCAGGCATTGGTAGTAAGCCCTAATGCTTTGGCTTCGGTGATCCACTCGGGCTTTTGAAATAGCAATGCATAGTGATAATCCAATCCGGATAAACCGATTTCTTTCAGCTCTTTTGGCGAAAATACCATTTCTTTGTAGGCCAGATAAGCTATCGGCGAATTGTGCGTAAACTGTAGCAACTCTTTGCAGATATTCATACTGAACGAGATATATTCGACATCTTTTTCCATACCAAATTTTTTCACCAGTTCTACTACCGACTTTACGGTTTTTTTCTCCAACTCAGCATCTTTTTTGTACTTGATTTCGATGATAAGTTTGGTCTTCGTATTCTTTTGTTCCTGTTTCAGATAGGCTTCCAGCGTAGGGAGCACTTCTCCGTTTTCGAGTTTCAGATCCTTTAGTTCGGCATAAGTGGAACTGTTGATATCGTGATGCTGAATAGAGTCGTCGTGACAAACCACCACTACATTATCGGAGGTTATGTGAACGTCCAACTCGGAGCCGTAAGCACCAAGCGTTTGTGCATTTTTGAGTGACGATATAGAATTTTTTGCCGATCCGGCTTGCTTCCAGTATCCTCTGTGGGCAATGATTTGCGTTTTAGCCAACATAGCAATGGAAAAAAGAAGCAAAACAGCTGTAATGGAAATATTTTTTTTCATACGATTTTTTTTTACGATTCTCAATAGTTTAGAATGCATAACGCAATCCGATTTGTATCTGATATGGGTTACCGCTCAAAGTGGAAACTCCCGCGCTTGGATTTACGGCATAAACAAATTCTTTTTTCGTAGCATCGAAACCTTTCACTACGTAAATGGCTTGTGTACCAAGTGCATGATTTACGCCCCAGCTCTTGTTTAGCAGGTTGGCAAAGTTAAATACATCAGCCGAAATTTCGAGGCTTTGTGATTTAAATGTTTTGATTTTTTTAGACAAACGAAGATCAATTGTTCCGTAAAATCCGTTTACTCCTCCGTTTCTTTTGGCCACTTTGCCAATGCTGCTGCGTATGTAATCCTTGAAGCTTCCTTCTACGCTCGGGTTGTCTAACAATGCCTGAATACCTTGTTTCAGAGTTGCTGATGTACTGGCATTGTTAGGATCAAAAACATAGGCCAGGTCGTTGGTGGCTACAAAGTCGCCGTTTACGTTTCCATTCACTATCATCGAATAGCGTGTGCCACTCATCCCCGAAAACCGCACGCCAAGATTTACTCCCCAAAAAGAAGGAGCGGTGCCATACACTACAATTTTGTTGCGGAACTGATTGTTGGAATAGCTCATTTGGCTTAAATCGCGCGGATCATCTGTTACCATTTGAGCCAGTGTAGCAGAGTTAGCCACGTTTCCTGTATAGGAAGTGTTGTCTTTTGTGTCGTTCCAGGTGTAGCTCATAGAGATTTCACCGTCGCGGAAGTAGCGGTACGTACCGTCAATCACAAAGGCGTATTGGTTTACTTTGCCCTTGCTGTTCATTTCCAAAACACGACCTACCGCTGTGCTTTTACGACCATCCATCCAGTTGGAAGTACCGCTGGAGGTAGATATACTCGCTGCCGGAACATATACGCCCCGGTTTCCTTCAGAGGCAATTCTGAAATAAGGCTCGTCCACCATGTTGGCATCCACATACATGTAGTTATTGCGTCCCAGAGTGGCATAAGCGCTTACGCCCACCTTAAGTACATCGGAGAAGAAGTGAGTGTAAGACAGATTGGCCTTATACACTACCGGCACCGCCACATCGGAGGCATTCATATTGATAGTCGAAATCTTTGGAATCGATGGATTATTGAATAAATCGGCACCAGGTGCGGTGGCCGGATTGCTCCGATAACCGGCAAAATTGGCTGCCGGTACTACTGAACCCTGAATATCAATACTGGCCGTACGTGTTCCGTCGAATACCATGTTGTTAATCATGGCGTAGTTATTTATGTCCGAAGCAAAAACCCCTGCTCCCAAGCGGATAATGTCAGCGTGCTTATCGTCTATATCCCATGTGGTTTGGATGCGGGGCTGAACCTGAAAAGTGGACAGTTTGTTGTCTGTGCGCAATCCCAGTGCATTGAATACAGTTTGATTAAATGTACCGGCATTCAGATAGTCGGCGTAATCCAGACGAAGTCCGGCCATCAGCTCGAATCCTTTGAACAGTTTTGTTTGCAATTGTCCGTACACTCCGGAGTTGATAATGTTTTCTCTTACGCGTTGGTCGTCGGTCAGATAAATTTCGCGGGCATAACGGTAAGGCTGATTATTATTAAATGCATCCAGTCCATTGTAGTAAAAACGCCCGTTTGTTTCGCTTCCGTAGCGTGAGTTCATGTTGCTGTACATAAAGTCAAGTCCCATGGTGTAATTTATACGTTTGGTGTTATAAAATAAATTATCAATGAGATGAACAACGTTGTTGTAAAAGTTTTCAGGACAATAGCGCTGACCGCCAAGCTGAATGTTGGTATATACATCTTTTCCATCAACAGTTGATTTTATATTCTGCACGATAGCACGTGGAATATTGTCGGACGGCAATTGTGTGTTTGGAGTACTGTTTTCGGAAGTGTAAAGATGTTGTAGTTTCAATTCATTTACCGTTTTAGGCCCGAATACCGAACGCAAAGTTGCCAGTAAACTGTTGTCAACAGATTTTACATCGCCATACACTTCGTAGAGATTGATAGTGGTGTTGTCATCCAGTTTTTGCTTGTTGCGGTCGTTGCAGTAGTTGTTTCTTACGGTTAATAAGTTGGTCGGGTTCAGCTGCCAGTCAACGCGTGCAAATATAGCATCGGTTCCCTGATTCTTATTAAACGATCCGGTTTGCGGACTGGCGGCAACTCCGTATTTAGTGCGTGCAATTGATAAAAAACGATCCAGAGAAGTTTGCGAAAGGTTGTATTTCTTTTCGTCCGAAGCATCCTGTATGTCGGCAATGTATAGCGGGCGGTTATCTTCCTGATGATCCCAGGCTATAAAAAAGTGTGCACGGTCTTTGATAATGGCTCCACCCAGCGAGGCTCCATACTGGTAGGTAGAGAAATCTACTTTGCGGTCGCGCCCCTGAATATCGTAGGGGCTTGAAAGCCAGTTGGCACGACTAAAAAGAAATGCGCTTCCTTTCAGGGTGTTAGTTCCAGATTTGGTAACTGTACTAATGGTTCCACCACCGCTTCTACCAAATGTAACGTCATATTGATTGGTAACAACCTCAAATTCGCGGACAGCTTCCATGGTTATGGCATAGGGACCTCCGTTGCGGTTGGTTGTTCCACCCGAAGTTGGGTTTTTGGCTGTCATACCGTCAATGGTGAAGTTGGTAGAAGTTGATAGCTGACCACCCAGGCTGCTGCCTGTGCTAAGCGGCGATAAATCGATAAGCGATGTGAAATTTCTACCATTTACCGGAAGCAAGGCTATGGTTTTTGCACTCACTGCCGTTGCCGCACCTGTATTGGAAGCCGATTTTCGGAGCGAATTGGCAACCACCTGCACTTCGTCCATGGTGATTGATTGTTCCTTCATCGTAAAGTTTACACGTAGTATATCTCCTTGATTTAATACGTATCCGGTTTTTCTTTGCTCTCCGTATCCTACATATTTAGCCGTAACGGTGTAGGGAGATCCGAGTGGAATCTGTTGAATGGTATAATCACCTTTTTCGTTAGTGATTACCGCTGTAGAAAATCCGGTTGACTCGTTGCGTACCAGCACTGTAGCGCCAATTACTATTTCACCTTTATTATCTGTAATTTTGCCCACAATGGTGGCATGCGTGGCTTGAGCCATAGCTAGTTGAGGACAAAGCAGTCCTACTGCTGCTACAAGCGGTAGCAACAATTTCTTGAGAGAAAAATGTTTCATTGGAGTTTAATTTTTTGAGAGTAATATGTTTGATGATTCGGTTGATTGTTGCTCTATCAGTTTCAGTACAGTAGTCGCTATTTTGTCGGATGTTTTGCGGCTGTTCTTTTTCATTATTTCGGCCGTCTCCAGATGCATGGTGGTAAAGTAGTTTGATCCGCGGCTGATTTCTTTTTTGTCTTTGTTGAATAAACTGTAGCTTACAAAGTAGAAGACTGTATTGAACGGCTGATCCTGTCTCCGCAGGTAATGGCGGCTCAGAATAAGTACATATTCTGCACCAGTACCCGATAGCAGATCACGGAAACACTGACTGTCCACTTGAGATAAATCCGTTGTGCATTCATCTTGTTCGCCGGTTACTGTTATGTTGTTTAGTATGTTGTTGCACTTTTCGGTGTTGCCCGCCTGAACAAAGCCTATGTGCGACTGCGTGATATTACCCGCTATGGTGCGGTTGAATACCACTTCCAGGCTGTCTTGAGGAATGCCTGATTCTTCGGCAATAAGTTCCTTATAATAATAATCAGATTTGATATTGTCCTTTAGACCCAGAATAAGAATTTTTTTCAGGTTTGGTTTGTTTTCGCTCTTATTTTCTTTAGCTTCTATCTGTAGTGCAGCTACTGTTATCAGTAATGCCGTCAGTACGATGGATTTTAAGCAGATTTTCATAACTTGTTTAATTTAGTGATGATGGTAAAACGTCTATTTTACTGCGCAAAAGTAGATGTCTGATGTTTCAAACTGAATACAACCTAATGAAGGTTATATTTAGTTTATATTTTATAATAGATAGGTGTTTCGGGTCTCGCGATTTTTAATCGCGTATTTTACAACCGCGATTAAAAATCGCGAGACCCTGATTAGTATCATATCTCAGCTACGACGATACTCCATGATCATTTTATCGCTGATAAATAACAAAACTACCCCGGAGTGATGACTTATATGTAACAAACCTGTATATTTGTAGTGATAATCTTTCATCTTTTCACTATCAGCAGGATATGCCCACTAAATCAACAATTGCAGCACACACCGGTCAACGGGTTTCGGGAGCCATGAAACGCTTTATGATAAGCTTCCTGACTGATGTAATGGCGCATCCCGAAAACCTGGAAAGTGAGAAAAAATACCTGAAAGCATATTGCAAAAGTGAGCGTTTGAATTATCGGACAGTGGAGCGTAACCTGGACTTATTCTTCCGGTTATTAGCCGACTACCGCAAAACTAACAATGCAGTTTTGTATTATTTTCTGAGGTTGCAAGCTCAGTTTTGCTATGTGGACAAAGCTGCCTTTGATGCTTTACCCTTTGCTGCCCCTAACCACGATAGTTTGCCTGAAGCCCAAGATCGGAGCGCCTACCACACGGGGGCTGATTTACTTTCTTCGGATAATTTTGGCGGTATGGTCGGTGGTCATCTGATAGGTTTATAACCAAAAAAGTATGCAGCATTCCTCCAATACAGCCTTTCATGTTTTATGGACAAAACCTTCGACCGGCAAGGGTGAGCATTTCGGTATGAATGCTGCGGAGATACTCACCATGGTGCTGTCTGCTTTGATGTGGCAAAAACACAACGGCTCCATAAGCCTTTATACCGATAAAACAGGTTATGAGTTTCTCCGAGACAGGGAGCTGATTGGGCTGTGGGATGGGGGCGTCAATACCGAAGTTCTTGAAACGACCGATTATCCGATTGACGCAGAAGTGTTTTGGGCAGCAGGCAAGCTGATGGTGCTGGAAAAGCAGGCGACTCCGTGTGTAATGCTCGATACGGATTTAATTGTTACACGCCCACTGCATAAGTTGTTGAAAAAACAGGGTATAACCGCCCTGCACCCCGAGGAACTGAACGGAGAGGCGTATCTGAGCCCCGACGTATTAAAGTGCCCACGCAATTTCAGTTTCCCTGCTTTTTACAACTGGGAGGTGCTGCCGTCCAATACGGCTTTCTTGTATATCAGGGATGAACCGTTTAAAGACTTTTACATCGGGCAGGCAAAGCAATTTATGTTTCATAACACCGCCAGGCCTATGGAGATGGTTTCGCAGATGGTTTTTGCGGAGCAAAGATTACTCTCTATATGTGCCGATTATAAAAAGATACCCGTACAGTATTTGCTCCCCGATCCGTTTTCGAATACCAACGAAACGGTTGTCCATCTTTGGGGATTTAAAGGCATGTTGCGCCGGAATGAGAACCTGCAAGCCGTTTATTGCAAGCAGCTAATCAAAACATTGGGTAAAGAGTTTGAAGCTAACAGTTTTTTTCAGCATTATGTGCAAACTTATTTTCCCGAAGTCTGAAAAGAGCTGTTTTATACCCCTGATTAGCCAATCACCCGCGGTTATTAGTTTTGCCGATTTTCAGGTCACATTCAAGTGCTTCGGACTTAAAATAAGTAAATGATAATTATTGTTGATATGTTTTTTGTCACATAGTTCACACTAGTTTTAAATAGGAGATATAAGACTAAGAACACATAGCATTATCCCGAATACGGGATAATTTCAGACTGAGCAAGAGTATCGTCAGATACTTTTACTATGTGACCTAAGTCTTTTTATCTCATGATTTCTATGTGTTCTATTGTGGTAAAATATATCATTAAATACTAGCAACTACTTATATACAACATACGATAATTAAACTTGACAATAAATACAGAATGAAAATATACTCAATAATAGGTTCGATGGTGGTAACGATAGCCCTGATATTCTATACCACCGGCTTTTTCAAAGAGCAACGCCACAAATTCGTAACTTCGCGGGTGTTGTTGTTTTTTACGGTAGGCGTTGTGCTCGATTGTACAGCCACGGTACTTATGATACTGGGATCAACGCAGGGAGGACTGACTTTTCATGGCATAATCGGTTATTCATCCCTGCTCGGGATGAGTGTTGACACCCTGCTGCTATGGAGGCATAAACTAAAAAACGGTTCAGTACGTCCGGTGGGCAAAACCCTGAATCGGTATACCCGCGGAGCTTATCTCTGGTGGGTGGCGGCTTACTTAACCGGGGGATTGTTGGTGGCATTACGTCATCATTCCTGAGAATAACAGGAAAGGTAGAAGGAGTGTAATTTCAACTCAATAAGACAGGGGATGCCGTTATCGGACATCCCCTGTTACACAGAAGTACACTTCGTTTTATACGATCAATACAGTTTGTAATCCGCTCCAGGGTCCTGCCAGTTCAGGGTGTTTGGTGTTATACCAACGGAAATAGATATACAGGTATTTCGCTGAGTTTTCAGGTCCCAATGCGAGGGTGAACGATGCCTTGGTGGATAAATCCTTGGTTAGCCCTGTTGCCACAACCGATTCGGGAGGAGTAGTTCCTATCAGATAGGCGTATTGAACACTGTCCGCACCATCTGTGATAGAAGCCCTACTGGTACTGTTGTGACATTTCACCGCAAACGAACCGCCGCCGAGAGACTGTAGCGCAGCATTGACAATTTCGCTGATGGGTGTATTGGATATGGTGCGGGTTCCTTTTTGCAATACTCCTTTCTTGATGTTGAAGGTTTCCATGTCCACTATCGTTACATTGGGCGAAGCCGCAATCCGATCCAGTATCCGATTTGTCTGATCCAGCCCTATACACTGATCCATAATGTCCAGTAACTGGTCTTTTACCGCGGTAGTTCTACCGTTTTTCTTATCACTGTACTTTGCGTACAATGGGGTCCACTCGACAAGAAATTTTTGCCATTTAGCTGCCTCTTCGGGTAAAATACCTAAACGATCAGCGTTGACGGGCATGCCTGCCTGTAAAAAAGCGCAAGTTGTGATGATATACAAATTAAAACCATCAATGCCTCTTGGAATTCTTGATCCATCTGCCATAACATTCATTTTTTTTAAATTAAACTTTTCTTTAAGATCTCTGATTGTTCGTTGTCGTCTTATCCTCAATCCCTTGTCGGAGAAAGTTGGTTTCAGACGGGGCAAAGATAGCGCAAGTTTTTAATTTGAAATAAGTCAATGCGTTGGTTGGTAGTGTTTTGTGGTATTCAACTAGCTTTTGTGGTAATTAACTAGATTGTCTTCATTTGGGACTTGTTTTTTATCGGGTTGTCAGCGCATTTTTAACCCGTTCCACATAACTGCGCGATACCTGTACCTTGTCGGGGCAGTTTACGAATGTAATTTCCATCGCGTTCGAATTGCCTTTCAGCCTTTTCACCCGCAGGATATTTACCACAAAGGTTTGGTGTGTCTGTATCAATTGTGGATAATCTCTCACATGCTGCATCAAATCTTTTATTGTTCCGTTACATTCCAGCACTTCACAACCATTGTCGTGCAATACATGAAATTGCAGGTTGTTTACATACTTGCTGATATACAATACTTTGTTTAGATCAAGCTGAAGTTTGTTGTAGCTGAAAGGCAATGCGATAGGGGTAGGGTGGGTCGTCTGTGGCTGAGCGGCTACAGGGTAGAAGCTGCGGTATTTGCCGGTTCTTATCGAATGGCGTATACTTACCAGTAAGGAGATGGAGCAAATAGGCGGATAGCCATATTCGAGCGAGTATAACTGAAAATGAAAGAATGAACCCGTCGATGCCCGAAAATAGGGTATCTCCGCAATGGCAAATCCCCAGTTGAGGCTGGCGGCTGTAACAAAGAAAATGACTTGTGAGCTGAGTTCGTTAGCCCGTGTCCAACGATGTTTGGCAAAATGCTGCGGGAAAAGCCGTGGCAGAAGTTCGTAAACCAGCACAAAGACCGCAAGCGGAATAAGCCCGAAACAGGAAAGTATGCTCCATTTATGCGGATGATGCCAGTGTTGCAGTCCGTGAGGTTGCTGATGATTTATACTCAGGGCAACAAACAGGGCAGCGGCTGCTAAGTACAGGCAACCGTATTTCTCGGTGAATAAGTGCGGATGTTCGCGGTCGAGATATTTCCTTATGTTAGTATGCGCTACCATTCTGTATAAGAAAACAGAAAACAATCAGATATTCAACTTATTATCAGGTTTACAGCTCCCGTGTCGATTTGTACAGGGAACTTAATAGTGTTGTTTGTCGTAGTGTTGGGCTATACCGTCAGTCCGATAGTCCGTACCGTTACGCCGACAGTGTCTACTATTATTCCAACAGTGCATACTTTTATGACAACAGTACGCACTGTTACGCCAACAGTGCATACTTTTATGCCAACAGTGCGCACTGTTACTCCAACAGTATATACTTTTATGCCAATAGTCCGTACTGTTACTCCAACAGTGTGTACTGTTATGCTACGAGTATTCACCAATACCACCGCAACAAGCCTTATCGGCTCTCAGGTATGCAAAATTACAGCAACGTTGCATTTTAACGCAACAAATATATAGAATATTTTTAAAACAGTATATAATTTGCTAATTTTTTTTTGAACTGCCGTGTTTTTAGTAGGTAGTCTCGTGAGGTGATATTTATTGGATAACCTCACGTCATCGGATAAGTAAGGGAATAAAAGCGGTATTGGGAGAGCGACTGGCAGAAGTAGGGATGCGACTTTAAGTCGCACTCCCACTAAGTGTAGCGGAGTGGCGAAGTTGCTTTTGGATTTAGAAAAGGGCTATTTTGGTTTTGATTTCATGAATTGAGTATTTTTCAGAGTGAGTCTGAAAGAATTTCTCTTTTATGCGTTCAATTGTAGCATTCAGAAACTCAACTTCTTCTAATTTTCCTTTATTGACCTCAATAAACTCTTTCAACTTTGAACAAACTTCTTTGAAGTTTATTTGTGATTGTATTGCTAAGTTATAGATTCCATCAAGAACCAACGATAACATACCATCTAATTGATTTCCAATTTTTATTTCTTTGTTATAAGAAAGTTCTAAAAGTTCGATAAAGTAAGGTAATGAATCCAACGTATCAAAATAAACCAGAGTTTGTCCGTGCTGACTGAATGGTGATTGCATATACTTCTTTATCCATTGAATGGAAAACTCCAATCCTATTATGCTTTTGCATGAAATAAGCAAGTTGTTTATAATTTTTTCATCAGATTCATTTAAATTATTTTCATGCAATCTTATTAATTCCCTTACTGAATAGTTTAAATCTCCATTTTTCACAAGCCATTTCAGAACAACAGTTTGTGTCTCGAAATTTAGTTTATCAAGAAATAACTTTAATGATTCTGCATTTGCTTGATGCTTGAAAAATAAATCAATTATGCTTGATCTATAATATTGATCAAAAGTACTGCTACATAAATCTTTAAAAATATATGAAAAGGCTTCATAGATATTGTTCTCGAAGATGTATTCGGCATGATTCTCGTAAACTGAATCATTTTTAATCACTCCATCTTTGATGTTTGATATAATACGAGATTCTACTTTCTTTTTATCTACTTTTTTTGTAATTGATTCGAAACTAACATATCCTGCGTTAAAGGTAAATGCTAACATATCCAAATGAATATTTTCAGGACATTCAAAATCGAACTTTTCCATAAAATATACACAAAAAAGCGCATGCCAGTTTATTGTATAACTTGCATCTTCTCCCTTTTCAATCGCATTTATAAAATCAATAGTTTTGATATTTCTATTAAACCATTTTTTGATGTGTTCAATTTGCAAAGCCGAAATACATAACTTACCATCGTCATTTTTTATATTATTATATATCTCATAAATAATATAATTTGAAACATTTGGATTTTTCTCAAACCAATTGATAATGAAATCTTTTTTAATATTCTTCTCGTCATCTACAAAGTCACGTAATAAAGATAAGGCAGATTCTGTATAAATTTCTTCAAGGTCAATATTTTTATTTCGAGAATAAGTCCAGAGTTGTTTTGAAGATAATGATTCATTATCTTCAAATATCCTCAAACATTCCTTTTTTAAATTTTCTATATTAAAAAGCAAATCAAAACTTTCTTGTTTTTTCTTTTTGTTTAGAGCTGTATAATCAATATATTCAGGTATTTCAATTTTTATATTTGTGTGAGTATGAATATCCTCAAGGAATTTTGAAGATAAGTTTTTGCTTTTTCCCCCTAAGTTATTGAAAATTGATTTTACAATTTCTTCAGATATTAAGCTAGAATTATATGCATCAAAAATAGAAGTAAAATATGATTCATCAATCATCTCAGTAAGTGAGCGAATTAAATGATAATCAATAACTTTTTGCTGTGTGACTTCTACTAAAATATTATTAAATGCCTTTGATAATGTTTTTGTTTTTACGAAGAACTGAAGTGTTTGAGATACTTTGTCGCTAGTCCAATGATCAGTTTGGTATTTGAATAATCTCAGAACTCTTTCATAAATCGATTTCTCTGTTTGATATAGTTGGATGCAGTTGTTGATTATTTTTTCATAGATTCGATTAAAATCAGATAAATCATTTATATGATCATAGTTTTGAAGATAGCAATCTATAAATGACGTTAGTGTTTTAATTGTGTTGAAGCTTCCAACACCAGCAAACAACATTGTCTTTTCACTTAGTAAATTAGTTTTATCTCTATTTGGTATTTGACTATATCTGTTTGATCGCATTTTTAATCCCTCTAAGTAATAATCTATGTATGGATCATGCAAATTTCCTTCATTCATAATTCCATAAAATGCAGCTCTTACATAACTTGAATTATTTTCACCCACTATGGATAGTAATTCATCAACTGTTATTTGGTCAACAAATCCGATTCTTTCTATTAATGTTATGATATAGAATATTGAACTTGAATCTAATTCTTCCGTTCGAAGCAAAGCTATAAGTATGCTTTTGATATTTTCTTTATCTGGATATTCGGCAAATGAAATATCAAGAAGAATAAAGATTCCATTAAGACGAACCCTTCTTGCATTTTGATTATTCGATATTTCATGAGCTAAAAAGTCAATTGTATCATTAGATTTGGCAAAATGAGCTAAATCAGCATGAGAAAATTTATTAGAATTTATCCAGATATTCAATTCTTTATAGTAATTGAATATCCGAATAAAAATCTCTGTTCTAATTTTCTGAGGAATTCTTTCTTTTTCAACCCTTACCAATACTTCAGGATCGTGTGTGATTATCCAGCTAATTAATGGTTGAAAAAGTTCGTTGTTCTCATCCAGCAAACTGATTAGAAATGAAAGTGTATTAACCCATGATGGCTGAATCTTATCGTAATCTTTGAAAGCAATTAAACCAATAACGGCTTCGTAGGGTAACTCGGCTAATTTCTCAGCGCAAAGTATTTCCTGAAAATTATTGTGTTCAAATTTCCAGTGTTCGAAGCCTGCCTCTTTGTTGAAACCTGTACAATGTTTGATAAGATTGAAATCAGCTTTTTCTGAAATCAGCTTTTGCAAATCTTTAGAATCAATATTTCTGGAACCTAACATCTCCATGGCGATAGAAACCTTTCGGAGCAATTCTAATGCATGTTCGTCCTCATCATTGAGATTAAAACTGGTTGAGAAATGTTTTTTATCGAAGGTTAGCCTTTCCTTTATAAAGCGTTGAAAGATTTGAATTCTATTACCAGAGAAGCCATTATTCTGTTTGAAGTCAGGAATAAGAATTTTTAAAAAGAACGGATTATAAACCAAATCGTCGAATTGCTTTTGGTATATAGCATTCATAAACGATTGACCGTCTAAGTGGTGCTTGTTGGTTACGTGATTAACGACATCTTCGTATGTTAGCTGTTGCAAATAATAGGCTTTGAACCCTTTTAATGTTTCTGAGTTTCCATTGATAGCCAAATGATAGAAATTAGTGCGGCATGAAACAACAATGGTTATTTCAGGATTGTCTTTGACAAACTGTTCAAGTTTGCGCTGTACTACATTAATTTGATGATCTATCAATTCGTCAAAACCGTCAAATAAAAGTACCAGGGACTCTTTGGGAATATTTTCCCAGTTTTCAGGCAAGTAATAATCTATGTCTTTATCGGCAGTGAAATTTGAAAAAGAGAGAAGTATGGGATATTTCTCTAAAGCAGCCAGAGCTATGGCAGTTTGCCTTAATTCTTCTGACTTACCCATACCTGCACTAGCAAGAACAACGATATTTTTTGTATCGCCTTTAATAATTAATGAAGTAAGATCCAAGTCTGCTGATTTGTTGTCAAACTCTAATGCTGCTTGAACTTTCCTGGGTATGTAATAGGTATTTGTAGTAAGTTGTGGTATGAAATGATTGTGTTGAAAATATGTTTGTTGAATCTTATCAACTGAAAAAAGTTTAGATTTAATTTCTAGTACATTTTTCAATATCAAATTGCTTCTTTTTTCAGACCCTATCCAATGAAGTTCTTGTAAAAATGGATAGGCTTCGCCATCGCTCATTAATTCTATCTTAAACAGCTCTAGCAATCGCAGTGTTTCGTTATCAATGTCTTCAAGCGAACTATCTTGTGTTACATAATTTTGAAGAAGTTCGATTTTCTGCTGAATATTTTTAACCTCATTTTTCCTCTCAGAATAACTTGGACTCCATTTTCCTAAAGCTCTTTCAAACGCCTTATTTACTTTCTTATAAATATTGGGATCAGATTTGAATAGTTCTTTCAAATTATCATAAGTAGCATCGCATAAGAGACTGAACAAGATTGCTGACAAAGTTCCCATTTCCTTTATTTTTTTATTATATTATGCAAATATAGGTATTTGTCATTTAACACTAAGCAAGTTTTTGTTTTTTTATTATGAAAGGAACTTGAAACTAAAAACGGACTCACCTCAATAAGGTAAGCCCGTTTTTCTTAAATAGTAAATGGTAAATGACTAAATAGTCAATCCAAATTAGTCTTCCAACAAAATTTCCATGATAGTACAAGCTGCTTTCGCAACCGGGCTACCAGGTCCAAAGATAGCTGCAACACCAGCTTTGTAAAGATAATCATAATCCTGCGCCGGAATAACTCCACCTGCAATAACGATGATATCTTCACGACCAAGTTTTTTCAACTCTTCCATTACTTGTGGAATCAATGTTTTATGTCCGGCTGCCAATGATGACACACCTAGCACATTAACATCGTTTTCTACAGCTTGCTTGGCAGATTCGGCTGGAGTTTGGAACAATGGTCCCATGTCCACGTCGAAACCACAATCAGCATAACCTGTAGCTACAACTTTTGCGCCACGGTCGTGACCATCCTGACCCATTTTAGCAATCATGATACGAGGACGACGACCTTCTTTCTTGGCAAATTTCTCTGTCAATTCACAAGCTTTAATGAAGCTTGCATCGTTTTTAGTTTCTGATGAATACACGCCTGAAATTGTTCTGATGGTTGCTTTATAACGACCTGCAACTGCTTCGCAGGCATCTGATATTTCACCCAATGAAGCACGCACGCGGGCAGCTTCAACGGCAAGTTCGAGTAGGTTACCGTTTCCGGTTTTAGCACATTCTGTAATAGCAGCCAATGCTTTTTGAACATCAGCTTCATTACGGTTAGCACGAAGTTGTTTCAAGCGTTCGATTTGTTGAATACGAACAGCTGTATTATCCACTTCCAAAATATCAATCGGAGCTTCTTTTTCCA
>Ga0302288_1001018_pt1 | contig 19628 bp, 12 predicted proteins | sample III_Fen_N1_1_FD_194549 | JGI IMG/M metagenome (GOLD analysis project Ga0302288, IMG submission 194549) | Peat permafrost microbial communities from Stordalen Mire near Abisko, Sweden - III_Fen_N1_1 | ecosystem: Environmental > Terrestrial > Soil > Wetlands > Permafrost | place: Sweden: Abisko...
TGCTGAATACATGAATTTAAATTATGAAGTTGAAAAGAATGTTTCTAAAAATCCAAAATCAGCAACTGCTATCCTTGAAAATTATTGTCGTAATTATTTCAGTACCGAAGCTTTAGGAAATTTAGCAAAGAACTATTTCGATCTGGGAAATTCTGAAAAAGGATTAGCAGCGCTTAAACAACGAATAGAAGTTATGCCTTATGCCACAGGATTTCTGGATAACCTTGCATCAATATTATTTGAGAAACAACGCTATAAAGAAGCATTGGCAGTAACAGATCAACTATTGACACTTTCACCTTATTTACCGGGAGTATATAACACCCGTGGATCCATTTATAAAAGCATGAAAGAAGATGAAAAAGCAAAAGAAAGTTTCAGGAAATCAATTTACTATGGACCTACATCATATGATTCGAGAACTCAATTGAGGTTATTGGAAAATAAAAAAGAAGTCAGTGAACTTTTCCCAAAGTCAGATCTAGATAGCTTAATAGCTAAAGCTCCCACTTCAACCCAATTCCCTCAGGATAATTCAATATTACTATTAAATAACAATCAATTGGTAGTTTATCCGGAGGGAGCAAAAGAATACCGTTACGAAATAGCTGCCAAGATATTAAATAAATCGGGAATTGATAATTGGAAAGAATATACGATCGGTTACAATAGTTACAATCAAAAACTGATTATTGATAAAGCAGAATTAATTAAAGCAAATGGTACAAAAGTGAAAGCTGAAACCAATGATGATAATGTTGTAGTATTCAGTAATCTTGAAGTGAATGATGTACTTCATCTTGATTACCGGATACAGGATTTATCAACTGGAAAACTTGCCAATCATTTTTTTGATCGCTTTTTGTTTCAATACAGGATTCCATCAATATTAAACAGGTACAGCATTCTTTTACCTAAAAATAAAACCTTTAAATTTAAAGTAGAAAATGGTAACATAGAACCCAAAGTTAGTGATGTAGAAGATATGAAACTCTATCAATGGGAATCAAACAATTTGCCGGCAATTAAATCTGAACCTTATATGAGTGCTTTAGCAAACATTGCACCTATATTGTATTATAGCAGTATGCCCGACTGGAAATATGTCAGTAACTGGTATCATGATTTATCATACAGTAAATTTAATTCAGACTACGTACTGAAAGAAACAGTTGCTGCATTATTGAAAGGGAAAGAAAACATAGACCCTTTAGAAAAAGTAAAGATTTTCTATTCCTATATTCTTGAAAACATAAGTTATTCAAGTGTATCGTTTTTACATAGTAATTATATACCTCAGAAAGCATCAAGAACCATTACAACCCGTTTGGGGGATTGTAAAGATGTTTCTACACTCTTTGTGGCCATGTGCCATGAAGCAGGAATAAGTGCAAATCTTGTTCTAATCTCTACGCGTAACAATGGCGACAAAACGATGCCACTTCCATCAATCAGTTTTAATCATTGTATAGCGCAATTAAATTTAAATAATAAAACATATTATTTAGAATTGACTGATAATAAATTACCTTTTGGAGCTGCTCTTGCTGTCGATTTGAAATCAGATATTTTACCTGTCCCTTTTGTTGACAATACAATAGGAGATAACCTGATTACAATGGATATGCCTTTTCGACCAAAAAACAGAACGAAACGTATTCATAATATTACCCTTTCAAATAAAGACATGCTGATTTCACGTAAATCGGTTTATTTTGAATCATTTGCATCTTCACTTCGCGATTCGTACCGGAATATTGGAAGTGAAGAACAATTAAAAAAAATCAGTCAGGTAATAGCATCAGATTTTACAGTACCTACAAAAGTTACCGATTTGAAATTTACGAACCTGGATAACCTGGAAGACAGTATGTCAATTGAATATAAAGTGGAAATTAGAAATATCTTACAGGATGTTGCCGGTATGAAGATAGTCAATTTACCGTGGACAGAGAAGTTTGCTTCACTGGATGCTGTTACGGAAGAAACCAGGAAATATCCTCTTGAATTCTGGTCTTATCTGCCGGATGATTTAAATTCGGAGGTTATGAATTTTACTCTTCCAACTGGAAAATCATTTGTAGAAATACCACAGGATATTCATTTTGAATGTGCAAACGCTGACTATCATTTAACTTTCAATACTAAAACTCCCGGTATGGTGATTATACGCCGAACTTTTGAACGGAAAACTGAAAAGGTTACCACTCAGGAGTATTCTGCTTTCAGAAATTTCATTAACCAGGTAAGTGAATCGGATAATAAACAATACGCGATAAAGTAGTTTGAAAAGTTTGAAGTTTAAAGTTTGAAAAGTTCCGTGTTTATGGTTGATCTCCTAAACGGAACACCAAACCGTTTGTTGGTTGATTAAATGCAGAGTACATTTAAATTTGATCAATAGTAAATGGTAAATATCTTCGATGTAACCGACTAATAAAATTAATATTTATGAATAAAATCATTCTTTTCATCGGCCTTTTGGCTTTTAGTTTTAGTTCAGCTCAGACTACTGTACTCAGAAATGGAGAATTTGTAGGTAGATCCTGTTCCTCTTACGGGGTTGAACCTTATGTAGGAGTTACCATCCTTAAAATCAAAAATGGTAAAATAATTAAAGTTACATTCCAGATCATTGATACGACTAAAAACGAGTATTTTGATCAAAATTATTCAACTCATTTTCCGACCCAACCGATTTATCAGGAACAATGTAAGGCTGATTGGAAAGGAGTACTTTATTATCCGGTTCAATTATTGAAGAAACAGGATTTAAATAGTGTGGATGCTTTAACCGGAGCTACCTGGTCGCATAATTTATTTGTGAGCTCTACAGCAATTGCTTTGAAAAAGGCAAAAGCAAAAACAGAAAATAACTAATTTGGTTTTCTATCAGTCAGTATATCCTATTATCCGGTTCAATATAAAACAGGCGTTGGTAATTTCTACCAACGCCTGTTTTATATTGAACCGGGTTTATTTATTTCTTTTCCGGAGAGATCAGATCCGTTACAGGTCTGTTTGGATAAAGAACATCATGAAGTTTTTCAACTACTATTGTCTCTGTAAGTGTAAAGCCTGAAGTTAGTCTGATATCTTTGGAAGAGGCTCCGATACGGACTTCATACGCTCCTTTTTCAGCTACCCATGAAGAGATGTTTGTCCAGAACGATGCCAATGAACGGGCATCAAGGGTAAATGTGATTTGCTGACTTTCACCGGGTTTTAATAATGCGGTTTTAGCAAATCCTTTTAATTCCTGTACCGGTTTATCTATTTCAACATTTGGTGCATGGAGGTACAATTCTACAGTTTCTTTTCCTGCCACTTTTCCTGTATTTTTGACTGTCAGTTTCACCGTTATTTCATTTTGAAATTCTTTAGTGCTAAGCTGAATATCTGAGTAGTTGAATTGAGTGTATGAAAGTCCGTAGCCGAATTCATATGCTGTAGGGACTTTAAAAGTATCGTAGTAACGATAGCCAACATAAATACCTTCTTTGTAAACTGCATTAATTGGATTGTCTACAGGTTCGCCGGGGAATGTTTTTGCAGAAGGAACATCGTTGTAAACCATTGGAAAACTCATAGGTAATTTTCCTGAAGGGTTTACTTTTCCTTTTAGAATATCTACCAGTGCATTAGCACCTTCCTGGCCTGTTTGCCATGTTAATACTATTGCATCAGGATATTCACGCCAGTCGGAGGTTGCAATAACACCACCAATGTTTAATACCACCACTACTTTCTTATTTGCTGCATGAAAAGCTTCCGATACATCCTGAATCAATTGTTTTTCAATATTACTCAATGAAAAGTCACTTACTGCCCGGTCGGAACCTTCACCGGCATTACGTCCAATAGTAATAATGGCTATATCAGTATTCTTTACCTGTGCATTGATCAGCGTTTTACTAAGAGGTAATTCGGAATGAAAATCAACGATAAACTTATCATTCGAGTTGTCAGGTGATTTTTTTATTGAATCGATAAATTGAGTATATATTTTTTCTAATTGATTATCGACTTTAAAACCGTTACGTTTGAAGCTTTCATTAAATGTTGACGCATATTGGTAATTCACTTCACCGCTACCTGTTCCACCTGCAATGTACCTGTAAGAAGTTTTCCCAAATAAGGCAATCCGTTTTTCCCTGTTTAAAGGTAAGGTGTTTTTACTGTTTTTAAGTAAAACCATTCCCTCATTTGCGGCGTTTCGTGATACTTGTGCATGCCCAGTTAAATCAGGTTTTTCTGTAAATGCATATCCTCTATAGTGAGGAGTCTTAAGGATAAAAGTCAATATCCGGGCAAGATTCCTGTCAAGGGTTTTTTCGTCAATCAGTTTATTTTTCACAGCTGAAAGCAATTCCTGCCGTTGGTTGCAACCGGGCATTATTAAATCATTTCCGGCATTCATTTGAGCAATTGCATCGTTTCCACCACCCCAATCGGTCATGACAGTACCTTTAAATTTCCATTCATCACGTAATATTGTTGTAATCAGATCATAATTCTGAGATGTATAAAAACCATTGATTCGATTGTATGATGACATTACCGTCCAGGGTTGTGCATCCTTAATTGCTATTTCGAAACCTCTTAAATAGATTTCGCGTAACGCCCGTTGACTTATTACAGCATTAATTGTTGTTCTGTTTGTTTCAATATTATTGGCAGCAAAATGTTTTACAGAAGTTCCGACATTATTTGATTGAATTCCGGTTACCATGGCAGCTGCCATTTTTCCTGCAATTAGAGGATCTTCGGAATAATACTCGAAATTGCGACCACAAAGTGGATTCCGATGTATATTAATAGCCGGTGCCAAAAGAACATCAGAACCATATTCGAGAACTTCATTCCCCATGGCCATACCAACATTTTTAACCAGTTCCGTATTCCATGTACTTGAAAGGGCTGTAGCAGTTGGAAATGCAGTACAAAACCGGGTGTTTTTTACATCCTTAGGATGTGCATTTATACGAAGACCAGCAGGACCATCAGTTAATACTGCAGGTGTAATTCCTAAGCGAGGAATATCCCATGTCCTTGCAGCTTCCCAGTCGAGAATTACCCCTGGTACTTTTGAATCAGGATTTTTAATGCTTTCATCACCTAATCCCATCAATAGGTATACTTTTTCTTCCAATGTCATTGCAGCGATGACATCTTCAATTTTATCTTTGCCCAATTGAGGAATGTGTTTCGTGTTTTGGGCATTGAGATTCCCGAAAACAACTAATAAAGAAAGAAATAAAATGTTTTTTTTCATTGTTTGATTGTCATTTAAATAATAGTTTTCATTGATTTAAAGATTATATATTTTAATAATAGTCATTTTGACACACTCTTAGAATATTCACACAAAGATAAAAAATAATTTTAAGTTTCAATTACATCCAGATTGCAAACAAACATTGTTGTACAGATAAAAAAATAATAGGGGAATTTCGTAGAAACTCCCCCTGACTGGTTTGATTTTGATTTTACAAAACACATATTCCGTTGCATTTAGATCACGGATTGATTAATAATTTTGGATTTGGTTTTTTTTATTTGCCAGAAGTAAGCCCAACAGGTAGTTGCAAAATAGACAGCTGTTTGTAACCATAAAGTAATATATTCAAATGAAATGTGATGGAGATCTGCACCAAGAGTATTTATTTTAATGTAGGCCTGTACACCGCTGGTTGATGGGAATATCCATGCAAAAGCTTTCCAGAATCCGTTTATATTAGATTGTGGCCATGAAACGCCACTCAAAAACAAAAGGATTAGTGACATGAACATAAAGATGACCATTCCGGTTTCACGGTGAGGCATAAAAACAGATACAGTCATTGAAAAGAATATTGATGCCAAGAGGAATGGAATTAATAACATCAATATATCAAACGGAATACCTATATGGGGTAAATTAAATACAAGTGGAATAAGCATTAGTATAAAAAATGACCAGGAAGCATACAATAAAAAATAACAAATGCTTTTACCGATAATTACCCTGAATGTTCCACCCCTGTGTACCGAAGAGCTGACAAGAACATGGAAACGGTTTTCACCACGTGATGTTCCGGCAATCATCCCAATACCCAAAAAGAGTGTTTGGAAAAGTATTATAATTAACACCGCCGGCATCAGAAAACTTGCAAATCCGGCTCCTTCGTTATAAAGCACAATTCCTTCATATGGAATCGGATTGGAAAGAATGGTAGCCGATTCTCCGGTTATACCACTTGAATTTAATCTTTCAATCTGAATATGATTACTCAAATCCTGAATGCAGTTATTACAAGCCTGGTTAATAATCCGATAATACATGAAACTACTTATATCGGCATAAACTGAAACTGTAGTCTGTTCACCTGAATTTATCTTTTTGCCGAAATCGGCGGGAATATAAATCACTCCATGTACTTTCTTTTCATTGTAAGCTTGTTTCGCATCGGCAAGAGTGGCATATCTGCTACTGATTTGTATACTTTGGGTTGCATCAATATGTCGTAATAATTCTCTTGAAACCTGACTTTTAGAGCAATCAACTGCTGCAACGGGGACATCAATCAAAGTTTCATTTTTATAAAGACTGCAATAAAGTATGGGGTATGCAAGTGGTGCCAATACCAACATGATCACCACACCACGATCTTTAAACATGGTTTGGAACTCCCTTTTCATTACATTCAATATATCCCTGAAAATGAAAAAAGGTAATTTGAAAGGAGATAATTTCTGTCGAATTTTCATTACTTAACTTATTTAATTGGAAAGTTTTGTTTAAATGCAGCTTTCTTTAACCGGATAAAAACAATTAACGGTAAAATTAAAAATGAAAGCAGTGCGATGAATGAAAGATATGAATAATGTATTTCAACTCCATTCAACGCCTGATTTACATAAATATTAAAATAATGATGAATCGGGAAAAAGTTGCTGAATATCCTTGTCCCTACAGGCATTTGTTCAATGGGGAAGGTAGAACCGGCAAAAGTCACTCCCAACATTCCAAAGAGTCCGGCAAAAGTCACTCCGTCACGTAATACAGGGGTTATGCCGATAAACAATATCCCGATAGCCTGACTTGCTATCACTAGCATGAAAGTAGCCAGAAACATCCAACCTATACCTGAATTCATAGGGTATTTCATGTATTTATACAGGAGCAGGTTTCCAATAATTCCTAAGACTGTGAAAATAACAGTATAGGGTAATAATTTTCCGGTCAGGGCAGCAAACATAGAATTGTCTGAATTCTTTAGCCATTCCCTTGACGTTCGTTCTTTATATTCAACACCAATCGGGAAAACTGTCATCATTAAAACCATTAATTGTAGTACTCCCGGTAATATCACATTCAGTAAATAGGTACCATAGTTTGCCCATGGATTTCCTATCAGATGAGTGTCTAATACAATTGGTTGAAGTATACCCATTATCCTGCTTTCATCAACGCCTTTAGCTTTTAACACCTTCTGTTGCATACCTATTGAAGTTGCTACACTCATATAAGTGATATCTTTTGAAATAAGTGATCCTGCAATTAAATAGCCATCATTGACATAAAATGTAATAACAGGCCTACGGTTTGAAATGGCTTCTTTTGCAAAATCTTTCTTTATTTCGACAAAGGCATAGATATTTCCCCTCTGCATTTCTTCCCGTGCTTCTTTGTGACTGTTCAGACGCATCACAATACCGGTGTGCTGCATGACTTCCAAATTACGCGTAAACTGGCGGGACAGAGATGAATTATCCAGATCAACCACTCCAACGGGCATTTTAGCCGGTTGACCTTCGTTGAAGAAAGTCAGAAAGAACACATAACTAAATGTCATAATAACCACTGTTGCAATGAAATATATCGGACGACTGGTCATCCGTTTTAATTCACGGGTTATTGTATTCGTTATGGCTGTAAATAGATTATTTGACATATTATTTTGAAAATACCCTAACCCCAAAAGGGGAGTTAAAGTCGTTGAATATGATAAGATATAAAGATTTTAAAAGATGTATCAGTTTATTGAAAAACATATAGATTCTGATCACCCTTGTTCCCCTTTATTTATTTTATTGTTTCTTCAAACAAAGCTGTCATTCCCGGGCGAAGATCTTTAATTCTGGTTTTAGGACGTGCACGCACTTCAAATGTTTTGACATCAAACTGTCCTGTTGTTTTCGTTGCTTTCCAGGTAGCATATGAAGCCAGCGCTTTGATATAGTTTACTTTTAATTCTACAATCTGATTGTTTAATGCAGGAACTTTCACTTTGAATGATTTACCCATTTTCAGGTCCCCTAACAAATCTTCGCGGACATTAAACGTGAACCACATATCATTCAGGTCGACAATGCTCATGATGGGTGCACCTGTTCCAACCAACTCACCGCATTTAGGATAGATTTCGGTTATTTCACCATCGATAGGCGAAGTCAACGTTGTTTCACTGATATATGATTTTACTTCGTTGACAGCTCCTTTCGCCCTGTTGACCAACGCCAATGCCGATTCTTTGTCTTCGGTTTCAGCACCGTTTTTTGCCATATCGTATTGTGATTTTGCTGCGTTTGAAGTTGCAACAGCCGCATTATACTGTGCTTCTGCTTCATCACGTTTTTGGGCTGTAACTACACCTTTATCAAATAAATGTTGAACACGGATAAATGATTTATTTGAAATATCAACACCTACCAGTGCTTTTTGATACATTTCGAAAGCACCTAAAATGAGTTCTTTCCGTGCACCTTTATTTGCTTTTCTGTCCTGTGCAGAGGCTGCACTTTCGGCTGCATTGGCTTGTTGGAGTTTCGCAACCAGTTCAGGACTTTCGATGATAACAAGAGTATCACCGATTTTAACCTGTGATCCTTCCTCTCCCTTGAATTCTTTTATACGTCCGGGTATTTTCCCCGATATACGCGTTTCGGATGCATCCGCTTCACCCTGAATCACCACAGGCTCATTTCTATTGATGATGATACCTACGATGAATATCAAAACAACGACTATTATTAAAGCAATTAAGCCGGTTCTTAAATCCTGATTTCCTTTTTTCATTGTTGTAAAAAAATTAATGCGTTATTATTTTGAATCTTTTTTTGTTTTAGTTGATTGTGATTTGAGTTCGGGAGCTTTAAGAGTTCCCAGTGATTTTGCCAGATACAGGTTACAAAGCTTTGAATCAATATTGGCATCAATGTCTTCCGATTTAGCAGCTAGCCAGGCCGTTTGTGCTCCCAACAGGTCGGTAGAGGTGATAACGCCTTCTTTAAAACCTTCGGTAGCATAGCGTAAATTTTCTACAGCCTGCTCGTTATTATGTTGTGTTGAAATTTTCTTTTTCATACTCTCGGATACTTTATAGGCACATTGTTTAATCTGAAGTTGCATTTTTTCTTTAGTTTCTTCTATTTGCAGTGTAGCCAACCTGTGTTGTGATTTGGCAGCATTCAATGTGTGAAATTTATCTCCAAAATGGAAAAGGGGTACATTCGCCACAATGCCTACTGTAAACATTCCCCCAAATTCATTTTTATATCCATTAAAAGAATTTGGATTTGATATCAGGTAATTTCCTGACAACGCAATGTTCGGCATAAAACGTGACAGCATTATTTTTTCGTTTGATTTTGCCATGTTTTCAACCTGGGTAAGTTCTTTTATTTCAGGACGGTTTAGTATAGCCTGATCGGTTGGAATAAGCGGTGTAACTGTTTCAGTATTTAAATCCTGATCACCCAGGGAATAGCTTTCATCCAACGGGATACCACATAATTGATTTAAAGCCATTCTGGAGAGGTTTAAGCCATCTTCTGCCTTAGTCTTTGTAATGTCTGCTTCATTTAGTTTTACTTTGACTTTCAAAGCCTCTGACTTGGTTGCGACACCTTCTTCAATCATGACATTGACATCCGAATCAAGCTGTGCAATCAGATTACGGTAATCGACGGCCAGTTTCACTTTGTTTTCGAGAGAGACAATCCTCCAGTAGGCTTCATCCACTTCGAGCAGTAATTCGGTAGCTTTATTTTCTTTTTGTGCCTGGGCCAGGTTTTCGCCATATTTGGCAATGTTATAGAGTTCCTTAATTTTACCTCCCATGAAAATAGGTTGTGTAAAACCTACAGAACCTGCAAATACGTTTCGAATATCAAATTCCATAGCGCTTTTAGGAAGCAAAGCCATGTTTTTCCATTCAATCTTTTCCGGATTTTTGGTTGGATTAAAAGGATTACCACTGGCATCCAACGGTACCTGAGTAGTACCATTCACTAAGGTCCAGGAATTATTCCAGGAAGCTGCATAATTTTTAGCCCCGTTTGCACTCAGGTTATATACCGGCAATAAAGCATCTTCCGATAAAAGAGAAATGTTTTTTTGATTCCATGTGTATACACCATTTGCCGAGAAATTTGGTAAAAACTGGGTAAAAGCAGCTTTTTTCAGTTCACGGGCAGCATTTACACTTTCCTGTGCCATTTGCAGGCTTTTGTTATGGTTCAGCGCCATTTGCCTGCAGTCTTCGAGTTGTAGTACTTTTTGAGAATACATTTGCATGCAAAAAATGATTTCAAATACAACCAATACTATTTTCTTCATACTTAGTTAAATCTACTATTAATTATTGATATTGTTTAAACAATAGTTGTATATGCAACTAAAGTCATAAATAAATTACTTTAAATTTGCCATTATCTTTTTTAATACAATGCGGCTGGTATTTAATTCTTCTTCTGAAATGTGATTCAGAGTTTTCGCAGCAACCTTCTGAACAATATCAGTAGCTTTCAGTTGAAGGCTGTTACCGGCATTCGTCAAATGAATCAGGTTCGTACGGCGGTCATTATGATCGGAAACACGGGTCACCAGGTTTCTTTTTTCAAGTTTATCAATCAATCTGGTCATACTTGGTTTGTCCTTAGAGGTCAAATCGCAAAGTTCTTGCTGTGTCACTTTATCTTTTTTCCATAAGCAAGCCAGAACAGACCATTGCTCAGTAGTAATTTCAATACCTTCGTTTGCAAAAGCGCGCAGGAATGTACGATTGATTGCAGTAGATATTTTACCGGTTAAAATGCTGAACACTTCGTCATCGAGTATTTGTTTCATAGTATGCTTTTTATTAGTTGCATAAACAACGGTACAAAAGTACAACTAATATTTTGAAATAAACTCATTTTGTTTTTATTTAACTAAAGAAGATTTTTACAGATAATATTATACAGATTTACACAGATAATAAATATGATTTACACAGATTATGAAGAAGATTTACACAGATTATTTTAAGAACAAGCATGTAAATTTTTCTGAAAGACATGAAGTTGCGAAGTATTTTACAGTCACGTCATTGAAGATTGAAATAATTGAAATAAAATTTCAGTACAAGTCTGCCGGATAAAAAATATTTAGTATGTTTGCATCCTAATTGAATAGACTATTCATAAAGAGCTATCAGATTTCACCATCTTTCCACCCAAGTCTTATTTATCCGGTTTGCAGCAATTGTCATTTTGCTGTTAAAATTGCTGTATTTATTTCTTTTTGTTACTATCCTTATCTAAAGGAAAGTCCAAGGGAATCCAAAGGGAAGTCCGAAGGAACCCCAAATGAACAAATGTCAGGAATTGGAGTGAATTACTGACATTTTGTTAATTGATTGTTTGAGGTTTGAAGAGTTTGAAAGGTTTAAAAGTTCCGTGTTCCGTGTTCCGCGTCTTGTGTTCCGCGTTCCGGAGACATAGAACACGGATGAAATGGGCGACCACAAGGGTACGCCCCTACGCGGATTTCCTATTTATTTGAAATGAATTCCAGTTTTTCTTTTTTACAAATCAACTGAATGGTCCATTTGCCGGTTTGGGCGGAAGGAGGGAGTCCGCCTCCGGGAAAAAGCCATTGTCCGGCCATATAAAAGTTTTGTAGGTTTGGAAGTTGCATTTTAAGTGATTTCATCATGTTATCCTTTGAAGGCATAAATCCTTCGTACGCACCATCTTTTACTCCGGTATAACGGACATCGGTTTTAGGTGTTGCCACATCAATAACCTCAATGAATTTTGAAATACCGGGATATTCTTTTTCAAGATAGGCAGTAGCATCATTTTGAATCTTAAGTTTTTCAGCTTTATATTCCTCTCCATCCATCTTTTCCCATAATTTCCATGGGCTGTCATATCGTAAAACAATGGTTGTTTTACCTTCGGGTGCCATGGTTGTGTCGTAATTGTAATTCATTACCGAATACCCGTTGTCCAGTTTTGTTTTCCCAATCTCCATGCCTTTCGAAATATTAATGAGAATAGGAGAATCAGAGGATATAACTTTGTTTATACCGAAAGAAACCTGAACAATGGGGGTAAAGAGCTCCCAGTTTTTGTACGCAAAATCTATTTGCTTTGAGATATATTTTGCATCCAGCATGTTGAATATCGTTGAATATCCATCGGCAGCACTGATGACGTAATCAGCAGGAATAGTTGATCCATCAGTCAGGACTACTCCTTTGGCAAGATTATTCCCGACGATAATCTTTTCGACTTTCTTTTTGTATGATAATTTTCCACCCAGTTTGCCGAATTTTTCCACCATTCTTTGTGCCAACGGATATGAACCACCTTTGATATATCCGGCATTTTTCTGATTGAACCAACCCAGCATAAATATAAAAGCTAATGCCGAAAAATCACGATTGCCATACATTGCAAAGAAAACAGATTTTATCCTTTTGCTTTTAAAATTAAGTTTTTCGAAATACTCACCGCAAGTCATTCTTCCGAATTTCCTTATCACATTAAATACCGGTAGCATTTTGGGTAAGATTTTTATATAATCGAATATGCTTCGTAATTCGGGAGGTGTTGCAAATGGTTCGAGTAAAGCACTTTTTCGCATGTTGGTACACATTTTCTGAATAGACATTTTATCTTCGGGAGCTAACTCTATCAGGTACTTTTCCCAACGGTCGATATTGGTATAGATGATAAATTCATTTCCATCATCATCCAAAATACGCGAATGAATATCATGGTCGATTATTTCGGTTTCGTTGTTTATTACATTCGTCTCTTTCCAGATCTGATTAAATGCTCCTTTAGAAGTTCCAACCAACCAATGCAGGCAAAAGTCAAAGCGATATCCCTTGCGGTCCCATGCTGTACACTGTCCGCCTGCTACGTCGTGCATTTCGATAATTTCAGTTTCAAAACCATTCATTGCAGAATAAATGCCTGCAGATAATCCGGCAATTCCACCTCCGATTATTACTACTTTTTTACTCATACTGTTTTTATTAATGTTTTCTATTTTGTTTGAATAATTTTATATAGACAGAAAGAACCAAGAGCCAAGACATTAGAGCCAAGAACAAAGACATAAGAACAAAGACAGAATATATAGTAGATTAATGTTTTGCAAATTAGTATATCATATTAATTTGCAAGTTGAATCTAACAATAATACTAAGCATCAGTATTCGTTTTCAATAACAATCATTTTATTGTTGATTCTATTTATCTGTTGATTTTAAGTTGTCAACTGAAAAGAAAAAATCTAAATTGTTATTACTACATTTCCAACTTTCCGACCTGTTTCAACGTATTTTGTAGCTTCGATAATTTGTTCGAATGGATAGGTTCTGTCAATTACGGCTTTGTATTTTCCAGCTTCAATGATCTCTTTAAAAAACAGAATATCTTCCTTATTATCTCTTGGAATGGGGAAAAGTACTTTTTTACCACCAAAAACAGGTGTTAACAGCGCAAGGAAAATATTCTGAGACAAATAACCAAGTTCTGTTGATATATACATTCCATGTGGTTTAAGTATTTTCCGACAACGGAAGAAAGAACTTTTGCCTACTGCATCAATGACGACATCATACTGTTTCCCTTTATTTGTGAAATCTTCTTTCGTGTAATCGATAACTTCATCGGCACCCAATGATTTCAACAGCTTAAAATCCCTTGTATTGCAAACAGCAGTAATCTTAGCACCAAAATATTTAGCCAACTGCACACTTGCCGAACCAATGGACCCGGAGGCACCGTTAATCAGGATTTCAGGAGAGCTTTTGAAATCAATTTTCCTGATGTTCGACAATGCGAGAAAAGCTCCATCACATACTGCTGCAGCTTCATTGTAGTTCATGTTGGAAGGTTTTATAGCAATGGATTTATCTTCGGCAATACAACTATATTCAGCATGAGTTCCGAAATTAAACGTGCTTAATCCGAATACGGAATCACCAGGTTTAAAGGCCTTGACATTTTTCCCAATAGCTTCAACGACACCAGCCAGTTCGGATCCTAAAATCTTCTTTTTTGGTTTAAAAAGTCCACCTACTAATCTGACAATAAGATATTCCGGTTGACGAAACCCACTATCCGTCCGGTTAACGGAAGTCGCAATTATTTTAATAAGAAGTTCATTGTCTTTGGGTACGGGTTTTTCCACTTCTTTGATTTGAAGGACATCGGGTGGACCGTATTTGGAATAAACTGATGCTTTCATTGTGTTTCTGATCACTTTAATCTGTTGAATGAAAAGTTATCTTCTGTATTATTTTGCAAATATACTTTTATTTTGCAAATTTTCAAATGAATCGGAAATTAAATAACGCTGACATGTCTTCGACGATGTCATGTTGTACTTCTATAAAATAAATTAACCACTATAGGCACATACGATTAACGCTGAAATGTCTTCGACTATGTTAGATTATTCTCCTATAAAACAAATTGTACCAAGTCGCGGATGTTGCATTCGTGTTTCATTTTGAGTCTGATTATTTTATGTAAAAAGGTTGAATATTTTTAGTAAAATAGCTTTCCGTATAACTTACTTCATGGTACTTTATTTAACTAAGTGTAAAATTATTTACATCGAGTGTAAAGTTATTTTACAATCATCATTTCATAAAGTGTGATTAAACTATTAATAATCAAATTAGTATACATTATGGCACAGTTTTGGATAATGGAGTAGTGATTTAAGAGGATATTTTATGAAGAAATTGGTTTTGATCGTATTTTGTATTTGTAATATACTGGTGGAGGCGCAGGAAAAAGTGTGGAATGCGGAAGCCTGTATGCGTTATGCCGTTGAACATAGTACGAAGCGTGCCAAACAGGAAGCACAAAACGAAATTTACAAACAGAACAGAATCGAAGCGATTGGAGGTTTACTGCCATCCATCAATGCAAATTCGGATTTCACCAATTCATTTGGACATGTTTTGAATAAAGACACCTATAAATATGATAACATTAACACAGTATACAATGATTATGGTATCAATTCGTCGATGCTATTGTTTGATGGTTTAGCACAATTTTCGAGAGTAAAAATGGAAAAGCTAAACCGGTTAAAGGGACATCAACAATTGCAGTATACAAATGATATGGTGGCATATGAAACACTTGAAATATTTTTCAATGTTCAATATTATCAGGGAACGGTAAAATTAGCCAATCAACAACTTGATGAGAGTATTTCAAATTTAAAACAGGTAAAACGAATGGAAGAACTGGGAATGAAGTCAGTTCCGGACGTAGCCGAGTTGCAATCAAAAGAAGCTGAAGATCGATATTTACTTACCAAACAAAATAATTTATTGATTCAGGAAATTATCCGTTTGAAAGAAAAAATGAATTTTCCAATAAATGAGGATTTTAAGATTACTGATAATGATCTTGTTTTATTGACAGATACAACCAGTGAAAATGTTTTTGAACTTTATCAAAAAGCATTGAGATATTCACCCAAAGTACTGGCATCGAATAAATCGTTGGAATCGACAAAAATGGCAATGAATGTGGCTAAAGGCAAATTCTTTCCAACGCTATCACTTTATGGCGGTATCAATACCTATTTTTCCCGATTGATGGATGGATCAGTGTATACTCCATTTAAAGAACAATTAAATACAAATAGCAATTATTATATCGAAATCTCACTCAATGTGCCTATTTTCAATGGATTCACACGTTCAGCAGACCTGAAACGCAGCAAGCAACAGTTGATTATAGCACAAAATGAGCGCGAAGAAACATTAAGGGAAGTGTATAGCGATATAGAAAAAACGGTGGCTGATGTCAACGGTTTGTCCGATGAATATCATTTTGGTCAAAAACGTACCGAGTCAATTAAAACAGCCCATCAAGTGAATCAAAGGAAATATACCGAAGGATTGATCAGTGCTTTGGAACTCAACACCAGCTCCAACAGGTTGCTAAATGCAGAGATAGAAGAACTTTACACCAACCTGAAATATCAGTTGAAACTGAAGTTGCTGAATTATTATAAAGGCAATGCTATGTATAATTGACAATAGAGCAAAGAGCATCGAGCATCGAGCATTGAGCATTGAGCATTGAGCATTGAGCAACGAGCAACGAGCAAAGAGCAAAGAGCGTTGAGTATTGAGAATTAAGCATAGAACATAGAACATTGAGCATTAAGCATAGAGCAAAGCTAAGAGCCAAGATAAAAGAACCAAGAAAAAGACAAAAGATTGCAGGACCATGAAATTGTACTGTCCTGAAATTAATTTACATTTTTACTATTTACACAATTCATTTTAGTTTATGGATATTATTCTTGAGAAGAAAAAAGGACTGAGAAAGAAACACGTACCTTACCTAATGGGAGGAAGCGTGCTGTTACTGCTTATTCTGTGGATTATTTTTGGTAATCACACCTCCCGATTGTCAGTTGACGGTCAGAAATTAATGGTAGAAGTGGTAAGTAAAGGCGAGTTCAACGATTATATACGCATCAACGGACAAGTGGAACCTATAAATACTATTCAATTAAGTGCCATTGAAGGCGGAATGGTGGAACAAAAGCTGGTGGAAGAAGGTGCCATGGTGCATAAGGGAGATGTGATAATCCGCATGAAAAATCCTATGCTTAACCTGAATATCCTCGATAGTGAAGCCCAATTGGCCGAAAAGCAAAACTTTTTACGTAATACACAAGTGCAGATGGAACAGGAAAAGCTCAGTCTGAAAAAAGAGAAACTTCAACTGGAATTGGATGTGGAGCGAAAGAGACGAAAATATACTCAATATACCCAATTAAACGCCGAGAAACTGACTTCGAAAGAAGAGTATCTGCAAGCCAGAGAAGACTATGAATTTGCCGTAAACAGCAGGACACTTGTAATAGAACGTCAAAAACAGGATTCCATTTACAGGGGCATTCAAATCAGACAGATGGAAGAAAGTCTGCATAATATGCGCGAAAACCTACTACTTGTCCGCCAGCGGATCGATAATCTGAATGTGAAGGCTCCAGTCGACGGTCAACTGGGATCACTCGATGTGGAAATCGGTCAATCTGTTTCAGCAGGTAGCCGGATGGGGCAAATCAGCGTATTGTCCGACTACAAAATCGAGGCATTGATCGACGAACATTATATCGACAAAGTAAAAGCAGGACTGAGTGCTACCTTTGAACGTCAGGATAAAAACTTTGCCCTGCGCGTTAGGAAAGTCTACCCTGAAGTACGCGAAAAACAATTTAAGACCGACTTCATTTTTGCAGGAGACAGACCTGATAATATCCGTGCCGGACAAACTTATTATATCAACCTGCAACTTGGACAACCTAGTGAAGCTGTTATGGTACCGCGCGGTTCGTTCTATCAGACTACGGGCGGACAATGGATTTTCGTTGTATCGAAAGATGGCAAGAAAGCCACGCGCCGTACCATCACTATCGGACGGCAAAACCCGCTTTATTATGAAGTAACAGCTGGTCTGAAACCCGGTGAGAAAGTAATTACCTCAGGCTACGAAACCTTTGGGGATAATCAGGAATTGATTTTAGAGTAAAGGACAAAGGACTAAGAACAAAGGACAAAAGTCAAAAGTCAAAGGACAAAGGTCAAAAGTCAAAGGACAAAGGACAAAGGTCAAAAGTCAAAGAACAAAGGTCAAAGGTCAAAAGTCAAAGGACAAAGGACAAAGGACTAATGAAAAACAAAATAACAGAATACCAATGAAAAGTAACATCTTAATTCTCATATTCTTTATCGGATTGTGCCAGCTAATGATTGCTCAAAACAAACCGGTAATTATCAATGCATCAAACAAAAAAGTAAGCATTAAAGATGGTTCTATTTACAAAAAAGACACATGGATTATTACTCCGGAAACAAAACCGGATATTTATATAACTAACAATAAAAAGCTGACATTCTACACAGATAAAGATTCAATCACAATTCATCTAAATCAGAAAACCGGAACATATAATTTCATTATATTACTGAATGAAAAAGATTCAGCATTCACACAGATAAAATATCAACTTCCCTATATCGTCAAATTAAAAAAAGCAAAGAAATACAACTTTGATGATAAAAGGTTTATTCCCCAATTTACTTACCAAGCGCAAAACGACCCAAAACTAGTTAAGGTAAGACAGAATTTGAAGTTAGATTCCATTGCCGGTACAGGAAATGAAATTTCAAAGATATTAAACCTGATGCATTGGGTTCATTATGTAGTCAGGCATGATGGAAACAGTCGCAATCCAGTATCTAAAAATGCCCTTGATTTGATAAGTGTCTGCAGAACAGAAAAGAGAGGTGTAAACTGCCGAATGATGGCTACCATTTTGAACGAATGTTATTTATCCATGGGCATAAAATCTAGATATATTACCTGTATGCCAAAAGAAACGAAATTCGATGATTGTCATGTAATAAATATGGTTTATAGTACTGACTTAAAAAAATGGATCTGGATAGATCCAACATTCGATGCTTATGTAATGAACGAAAAGGGAGAGTTGCTTGGTATAGAAGAGGTAAGAGAAAGATTAATTAATGACAAACCGCTTATATTGAATCCGGAAGCAAACTGGAACAGAGAAGAATCACAAACCAAAGCAGAGTATCTGGGAAACTACATGGCAAAAAATCTATACCGGTTGCAATGCCCGTTGTTAAGCGAATATGACAGCGAAACATGGGAAAAAGGGAAAGAAATTACGCGCATAGAATTAATACCACTGGACGGAATAGAACAAACTCCTCAGAAAAATGTAGAATCATTTCCTGAAAGCAAATTTATCTATTACAAGACAAATAACCCAAACCTGTTTTGGACAAAACCGGAATAAGAGGCAAGGAGTAATTAATAATTAAAAATTAATAATTAAAAATTAATAATTAAGAGGTAAGAAGATTTAAATTATCACTAATTTATGACAAACAATATCAGTACGGTTTTTCGTTCTGTTTTCAGGAAAAAGCAAAGCAATACGATCAAGATAGTATCATTGGGAGTAGGATTGGCCATGGGTTTTGTGCTCATTGCCAAAGTGTATTTCGAACAAACCTTCGACGACTTTTATCCTAATAGCGAACGCATCTATCAACTTCAGGAAAATGTAACAACTCAAACCAGCAAGCCAACTACCTACGGTCAGGTTAGCGGAGGTGTGGCAATTGGAATGAAAGCCGACCTGCCACAAGTAGAAGCTGCCACACGTCTTACCTATCTTTCGAATGATGATGAAGTTTTTTTTACCGGGAATAAAAAGAGACTTACAGGAACTTTCATACTGGCAGACAGTTGTCTGTTCGATGTATTACCTCGTCCTATGATAACCG
>Ga0302288_1001021_pt1 | contig 19586 bp, 25 predicted proteins | sample III_Fen_N1_1_FD_194549 | JGI IMG/M metagenome (GOLD analysis project Ga0302288, IMG submission 194549) | Peat permafrost microbial communities from Stordalen Mire near Abisko, Sweden - III_Fen_N1_1 | ecosystem: Environmental > Terrestrial > Soil > Wetlands > Permafrost | place: Sweden: Abisko...
AATATTACACGTAGTTCCTTTTTTACATGTACATGGATTGTCCCAACAATGAGGACATGTATTTTTGAAAAATGCCATATTATTCTCCCTTCAATTCTCTGCCACACATTGGGCAGTAGCTTATTTCTCGTCTTTCATAATAAGTTTCGCCATTGTCGACTACTATTTCATCAAAATCAATATACACTACTAAATTTCCATCTTGACAATTATTGGCTACAATTATACTTTCGTTGCCTTGACAATATTCACACATTTGGATTCTCCTTTTCAATTCTGATTAATCACATTATATACTATTGGGTTGGTGGGTGTCAAGTGGTTGATGGGTTATAATTTAATTTCTTTTAATTCTTTAATACAATCCTTACATATGAATCCATTTAATTCTTCATGCTCAAATAATATACATTCAACAATTCTGTGGTCAATTCTAATTGTATCACATAAACAACATTTGAAAGTTATTAATTCACTGCGTTTACTTCGGATGTTCATTTAGTTATTCTCCAATTATTTATAATTTTCGAGAGTCGCCGCAAGGCGCACTCAATGGGTAATTATCCTATTTATCTAATTCTCTTATTTATTACTAATTCTCTTATATATCTGTGAACCGTTTTTGGTCAAATTTCAGACCATTTTTACCTCATTCAATGGTTCAGTTTTTGACCATTTTTACCCTCGGCTATGGTCTAAAAATTGACCATTTTTACCTCATTGTAGACATGTTACAAATACTATGGTTGAGACGATTTGAAGTCAATATAATACTTATTTTCTACATCAAATTTGGGATAAACGTGATAACAATTGGGCAGATACTTCATTTCATTGTCTTGTGACAATATCTTATGTTGCTCAACTTTAACTAATCCTTTGGCTTTCTTTAATGACTCTATTGTATGAGTGATAGTTTTTACACTTTTTATTCCAGTGAACCTTGATATGGATTCTCTTGTCATTTCCGCATGTCCAAATCCACTCATCTTGCAACCAAAGTCTATATTGTGATTCTTGAACAGTAAACACAATATTATTAATCCATGTGCTTGTATCTTCTCTATCTTATCATTATATAACTCAGTTGAGATTGCACTGAATCCATTTGTATAATCTAGCTCCTTCAGCTTTATACGGAGTAAATCTTTTGGTTTAGTTTTATCAGTGAGATAATCACATTCAATTAATTCTAACCTTTTAAGATTGAGTAATATTGTTCGGATATAATTTGATTTAGAAAATCCTTTGAGGCGTTTCATTTCGTGAACGGTTTCGGATATTTGTAAAGGGACTACTTTTGCCATACCATTCTCAGATGAATGCTTGCTAATTGCAAACCACATTGTAAAGCCATTCACTCCTAATTTTGAAGCGAATGTTCTATTGTTATCTTTTTCTTGAAACCAATCATTCGGTACTCGTACAAAACTCTTCCCCATAATTTTCTCCTTTAGTCATGTTGGTTGTTTTAGTATGTTGTTGAATTATTTCATCAATTCCATCTTCTCGTTTAAAGTAAAACACAAGTAAACCTTGCTCTCGCTTATTTGGTCGCATAGAAATCATAGTATAACCATTTTTCATTAGAGTGTTTGCTATTTTATAATTGTAAATGCAAATGTTCATTTTATCTTCTCCTCCAACTCTCTTGCGTCCAAATAATCCAATATCTCAGCCTTACTATTAAACTCATGAGTGTATCTCAGAAACAAATCCATCATGTCATTAAGTATTTCAAGTTGAAAATTGTAGTCGTTAGCGATAGTATGTGGGCAATGGACTGTTGATTTGTAAATACCAGAACAGCTTGTGCAAATTCCATTTCCTTGTTTAGTGCAAAGTTGTAGTTGTTTAATCACTTTATTTAATCTCCTTATTTAAACATCACATGAATCGTAATGTTTGGATTTTTAATCTCACGTAAAAAAGCTTTGAACGGTGATAATTTAGATGGGAACTCATTATATCTTTTAAAATAACTCACTGCAAACTTATAAGCGTGTATTGCCAATTTAAACTTTTCCATAAATTTAGGAACATGTGTAATCAATCCAAACTGCTTCGGTGGATGAGATATTGTGAAACAAGAATTTGGAACCCACTCTTTTTCTTTGAATACTTGAACGTATGGGTTGTTGTGATTTGTGTATACGAAATGATTAACTTTTGGTTTGCCTATAATACAACTTGTCCATACTTGGATAATGTCATTTTGTTGAAGCATTCGTGCTTGCATAGTTTGCATTTAATTACTTTCCTCCCACATATTCCTTTGTTGTCCTTTAATAGCTCGCTCATCCTTATCTGCATTTAATCTATCACACCACTTACAAGGATTTACTGTATAAAATTGTAATTGATATTCATGTTTACAATTTGAACAAATTTGTGGCGTAGATTTAAAATCAATTAGTTTTCCTGTAAATATTTGTTCTTTGGTGAATGGATTATATCCGGTAATAGTTCCAGATATATTTACTAAAAATCTATTATTCATTATTTACCCTCCTTTGAATCAAACAATTCATCAGGACTCAATTTAAAATTTGCACAACCCCATCCAATGTCTTTGACTTCTGCAAATTGTTCAAATGAACCCATGGTAGTTTTGATACTATCAATTTTCACAACCTCAGACAAATCATCAAACTCAGATGACTCCATTATAAATAGTAAGATTTGATTGATTTTCTTTTTATCCTTTTTAGTTTTTCTTGGACTAAGTAGAAGTTTGCTCAACTTTTCCAATTTCTTTGGATGCAATTCTTTAATTTTTTGCATTGCTTTATCTAGATTACTCAATTTCTTTCTCCTCCACTTGACAAATTATTTTGTATTTGATAAACTACTCTTACAAGCCAAACTTGTCGCACCAAGAAGGCTCATTTCAATTATAACCTGAACAGAATTATAATGCAAGAGGCAAATGAAGAAAGTTTGAAATTATTTCTTCATTCAAAAGAGATTGAGCAAATTATAATTTTGTTGAAAAAGTTTTGCACAACGCTTGACATCACAATCTGATTCGTGTATTATAATCTTATAGGTTGCTTGTGCGACCAAGGTTTGAAAGTTTGAAAGTGTAATATACAATTGAATAAGGATATAAGGATTGTGGTGCTATTTTATGTGAGTTTAATAGTACGAGTCCTTAAAACTATAAACGTTTGTTAGAAGTCAAATATGAGGCATATGGAGGTATAATGATAGAATGTTTTAGGTGTAGAAATAATAAAACCAATGGTGAGGATACTGCGAAGAATAAGATTGTGATGAGGTGTAGATTGAGTTATACAGATTTGTATATGAGAACACACCAAATGGTAAAGGGATATACTTGTAGTGATTTTGAGGAGAAGGAGAAAGTATAAGAATGAATTATAGTTTGCATAATGAAGATTGTTTAGAATCAATGAAGGATATATCAGACAAATCAATTGATTTAATCTTGTGCGATTTGCCTTACGGAATTACTGCAAGAAATAAGTGGGATGTAATTATTCCATTTGATAAACTTTGGGAACAATACAGTAGAATTATAAAAGATAATGGCGCAATTGTATTATTTGGAAGCGGAATATTCTCTGCTAAATTAATGTTATCAAATGAAAAGATGTGGAGATATAATCTTATTTGGGAGAAAACTACGCCAACTGGACATTTGAACGCTAAGAAAATGCCACTTAGAATCCATGAAGATATTTGTGTATTTTATAAATCTCCACCTATTTATAATCCACAGAAAACATTTGGACATGAGCGGAAGGTTAGCAAAGCAGAACATAAAGTTAATTGCGTGAATACAACTAATTATGGCGAACATGGACTAACTACTTATGATAGCACAGAAAGATATCCTAAGAGTGTATTGAAATTTGCTACAGATAAACAGAAAGAAGCATTGCATCCAACACAGAAACCTATTGCTTTGTGTGAGTGGTTGATTCGGACTTATACAAATGAGAATGAAACAGTTTTAGATAATTGCATGGGAAGTGGAAGTGCCGTAATTGCGGCCTTGAATATGAATAGACGAGTGATAGGAGTCGAGCTAGACGAAATATATTTCAACATTGCAAAGAACAGAATTGAGAATCATGTAGTAAAAGTTAATGAGAACAAAGAAAGTTAAAACTAAAATAATAAAATTGGAGATTAAATATAAATGACAACTATGGGAAACAATAAAATGGTATTTTGCAAGAATTGTGTTAACTGTATAAGAATAAGTAGTTTGAATAATGATGTGGTTCTATGGGATTGTGAGAAGGGGAAATTTAGTGGGATAGTGCAGAATAGTATGACCTGCGATGGATTGGTTCAGTCTGATTCACATGAGTTTGGATTGTTGATGGTTGAGGGTTGTGATGGATTTGATTCAGGACATCATGCGGGTAAGGATGCTGAGATTTTTAAAGATGTGATTGTTTGTAACCATAATGTAAAACGGAAGCAAAAAGCGTGGGATTTCTATGAGGGATGTTGGAGGAAGTAATGGATGCAGACAGTAAATCTTTGGTATGCAAGAAATGAAAACGATGAAATTGTTCTAATAAGTGATGCGAATAGAGATGAAAAATACAAATGCCCTATTTGCGGAAATGAAGTAATACCTAAAGCGATTATGGAATATAATTTGGTGTCTGCCCATTTTGCCCACATCGATAAATCAAAGTGTTCTGGAGAGTCCTATATTCATTTCTGGTTTAAAAATAAACTCATTCAACCCGGAGATGTATTTTCGGTAAAAGAAGATTATGTTGCACAATACACATGTCAAGAGATATTTATAGAAACTCCAGTAGAAACAAGGTATGGCGTATACATTCCAGATTTGACTGTCCTAACTACTTGTGGACAAACTATTTATTTTGAAATGAATTATAAAAATAAGAAAAATGTTGATGATTATATTTTAATGTGGAATGATTTGGAGAGAACAGTTGTTGAAGTTGGAGTAAAAACTTTATTGAAAAATATTAATGATACTCCGGTATACGACGCAATTTATTATTTTGGCAAGAAATATAAAACAAGAGCATTTAAAACTCGTGACCCATATAAAGAAATAGCTTTCTCTGGAAAAAGTTTTAAAAGTGAAGAAACAATTGAAAAGATTAGAAAAATAGATTGGTTCTTGAGAGATATTGAACTGTATAGTAAAGGGCAGAAGCCTTTTGAAGAAATTATGGAAATTGTCGCGCTTTTAAATGTGCCGGACAGGAAATTATTTCAAGATGTCATTAGTCGTTGTGATTATAGCGATATAAACAAAAGGTATTGGGAATACAGTGAATATCTTAGAAAGAAACTTGCGTCTCAGGGCTATTATAAATTCAACGGAGGTATGAGCAAAACTCATTGGATAATCAAAGAGATTGATAGATGGAATAAAACTTTGAACGGCATTAATGAAAATTATTCTGTAAAAATAATAAGGCATAGAACAGGCAAAGAGAAAAGAGTTGGATATTATACAGAGTATGTTTTGGAATATCACACTGTAGATATCAAAGTTTATCATAAAAATAAAAATATAGGTGAGTTTAAATTAAGTAACGAAATCATAGAGGATAATAATATTCTAAGTTTGGATTCGAGTATTAAAACAATCTTAGAGTCGCATTCAATAAAGTTAAAATGTATGGACTGCGCATCCAAATTTTCATTCTCATTTGGAGAAATGCGATTCTTTAGTGAAAAGAAGTTCCAAAATCCAAAACGTTGTAAAGAATGCAGAAATAAGCGGAGGTAATATACTTGGTCAACAGACAATTATTCACAATGAAATTTGAGTCATCACGACTCAAAAAAGCCAAATACAATATTGAAAATTTGTCTTTTGAACAGGCAAAGAAAAATCAAGAAATTATAGCATTAGGCGAGAATCAATTCCTTAGAACAGTAAATAAAGTTGTCTATGAGCAAGACCCATCTAAACAATACCGAATCATGGATAGAGCGTTGCTCGAAACTTATTATGAAGGCATAGAAGAATTAAAAAAGAAGAAAGAGAATAAATCCGAAACTTTGAAATCCTTGGCTGAATACAAAGAGCTGATTAAAAAAATGTGTTTCGTTCCAGAATATATAACCGTAGTTATTAATCATGACACTCATTATGAATACATGTTTAACAATGGATTTACAGTTAATGGGAATGTGTATAAAAGGTTATCAGTCTCAGCTGGTCAAGGAAGGGTTCGTACAGTCGTATTTTGTGATGAATTTATTATTGATAGAGTAAATGAGATTTTAGACAATGGGAGAGATAAAACAATTCCATTCTCGCCTTCTAAATTCTCGGCCTATAAAGGATTATATGGAAGTGCAACAAAAGTTGTAAAAGAACCAAGATTCTGCGTGGTTAAAGATTTTGAATCTCCTTCAACATTTACTTGCAATTGGATTACGGAAACTCCATATGAGCAAGATGATAAAATTGAGATAAAAGATATTACAAGGCAATATAATAGATTTGATGGTATGGGATTAATTACTCCATCATTTGCTAAGCAGTGGGCCGAAGATTTGGGGTTGGAATATGTTCCCGCACAATTTTGCATCAGACAGAGTTTTTTAAAAGGGATGGTCGCAGTTTTCGATATATCTGAGTTCTGTAAAACTGAGAATGAAGGGAATTATATAATTGAGACTATGTATGGGACTGTTGATTTAAGAAACATAGATGTGATTATAACAGAAAGTCAATTCAAACTCCATCAATCATTTAAGTCTTTGAATGATTATATTGAATCTTGTAGGAAAAATGGATTGATGTGGGGAGTTTCATTATACACAGAAGAAAAAATAAAACACACACTCAAGATGAACTATCAATTTTTAGGAGCTATGGATATTCAGAAAGAAGATATCCCAGAATTATGTGAAGATTTTGTAGAATGGATTAAAGGCGTGAATCAAGATGATATTTGGAGTACATTGTTATTTCTGATTGGAACAGATATGACGGAAGAAGATATAAAATCATATTTGTCCAATGGAGAGAATTGGTGGATTAAGGCTCTTGTCTTGAATAGAGATTTGCTGAATGATAGATATATTAAGCAAAAAGTCTATAGATTGATTAAAGTAAAAATTGAAAACGGATTCATTGGAAATATTTTTTTAGAGGGAAACAATCAAACACTCGTATCCGACCCATACGCCCTCATGGAGCATGTTTGCGGTAAAGAAGTCAAAGGATTGCTTGATACGAATGAATATTTTTCATCATATTGGAATAACAAAAGTATAAATGAAATAATAGGTATGCGCCCTCCTCTAACCTACCGGGCAGAAGTTTTAAAGATGAAGTTGGTTAGCGACACGAAGAAGTCAGAGTGGTATAAACATTGTTATGGTGGAATTATAGTCAATGTACATGGCTCTGAGACTGACTTCTGGGCTGGTAGCGATTTTGACATGGATTTTTTGTCAACCACTTCTAATAAAGTTGTAAGAAATTCAATTTTTAAGAATGAATATCCAATATGCTACGAAGCTCCAAAAGCTAATCCAATTATTTTTACGGATGAGGATTTGTATCATTGCGACAGGTTTATATTCGGCTCAATCATTGGTAGTATAACAAATAAAGGTACGTCTGGACACGCTCTGTTGCCTTATATTGAAGGCAAGTACGGTCTGGATAGTGAGATATACAAGACACTTTTAAATCGTGTTAAAATGACCTGTAAACTACAATCGTCACAAATTGACAAAGGTAAGATAGGCAGAAACGTTAAAGAGATTCCCAAGATTTGGACTGATAGAAGATATATTCATGACAATTATGATGGCGATGAGAAAGATATGTTGTTGGAAATTATGTTGGATAGACATCCGTATTTCTTTATACATTTATACCATGACACAAAAGCATCATACAATGAATATGTAAATAATCAAGATATAAGCTGTAAACATAAGTTTGGATTGTCTGTAAAAGATTTGTTCGACAAAGAAGGAAAAACGGATGATGAAATTCATTATTTGAAAAACTTTGAAAAGTATATGCCCGTAATTATGAACGATAGCGTAATGAATAATATTTGTAGATATTTAGAATCTGTTGATTACGGAGTTAAAAAATATATCCAACAAAAGGATTGTAAAGATATTCATCTTATTCTTATGCGGAACGCGGATATATTCAATCAAGAACTATATGACTCTGTACTGGAAGAATATAGGAAGATGGTGAAAAATATAAGCGAGATTCGTTCAATGGACGGAGCAAACGGAAAAAGAAAATTCAATGCAAAGGCGCATAATTCCACAAAGTTGATTTATGAGAAATTCAAAGAAGTCATGGAAAAAGTTTGTCCTAATACAAGCGAATTAACCGATTGTTTGATTAGAATTTTTTATGTGGAATTTCCAAGTTCAAATAAGGAGTTATTGTGGAATATCTATGGTAACCACATCGTAAAAAATCTAAAAGACAAACTTGAACAACCTGTGCTATTTCCAATTCAAGACGATGGCGGAGATATACAGTATATGAATAAAAAATATTCACTAAAGGAGATTAAAATATGAAGCAGTATAATGAAGTCGCCTATGGTGAAAAAATTTACAATGGTGGTTTTCAAAGTAAAAATTATAGATATGATTTGTTAATTCTTTCAAAGTATTTAAAACACGAGAAGGAGTTAACAAAGGAACAGCATGTGGAATATATTACTGAATTTTGTGAAAAGTATTTTACAGATTACAATCCAATTTTGTGCGGAGATATGATAGATAAAGCAATTGAGAATGGCAGAAAGTTAAAAAACAAACCATTGGTGATTGAGTCTATACCAATTTACATGTCTGAAATGCAAGCAATTGACAAATGGGATATTTGCGCGGATTATAAAAAGATACTTTTAACAATGTTGTTTGATAGGAAACTATCATGTGAGTCGAGGATTCAACTTGGAGAAATGGTAGACGATATCTCTTTGTATTTCAAAGGCTCTCCTCGTAAATATGGGGATGTTAAGAAACGTTCAAAGATAAAGGGAAAATATGACATTGACATTGTTATTAAAGAATTGAATGATTTAGGTATTGTGGAGTCAAAGTATAAAGGAGATATAGTTTTAAAGTTTGCAGAGGGTATTGAATATGGGGAAATATTTTACAATGTGAAAGAAATTGATTTTGATAAAGTTGGATTAGTTTATGATTATTATAAAGGAGATAAAGTTAAAGAATGTGCATTTTGTGGTGTTTTAATTAAAGTCACAACCAGTAATAATTTATATTGCGAAACTTGTAAAAAAGAAAAACAACTCGAACATCAACGAGAAAGCATGAAGAAAAAAAGACAGGTGAAGTAGCGATAAAGTCATACAAGTATTGCAACTACTATATCCTACGAAGTTTTATAATTCTTCTATTAGTGAGGAAGTAGAGTATAGCGATTGCAACGCTTGTAGGTAATCATTACCAATTAAAATATTATACTCACCCTATTGACAACCAATCCTCAAAAATGTTAAACTAATTTCAAGATAGTTAATCGGTTCTAACCCGATAATTATAAAGCCTGATGACGCTTAATTCTATTCAGTTTTGTCAATTGGATAGAGCAATCACAGTGAGACAAGGTGTATCCTGCCTCAAATGGAAACTTTAAAAGACTATATGCGAGGGTGGAATCCCTGTAAAATCTAACAAACTGTGATTGCAATTATTTATAAAAACTTTTACAATTGCTTGACAACGGTTTTGCAATTTGATAAGATGTATTTAGGTTAACACAACCAAACTACACGAGAGCAAAAGGAGAGAAACACATGGAAATGACAATCACACGAGCTTTGGCAGAATTGAAACTTCTTGACGCACGAATCAATTCAACCATCAATCAGACTCAGTTTATTGGTGGTAAAAAGAAATCTGCTACAAAAGTAACACCGACTCAAACAGTTGAGGAATTTAATGCTTACGCAGAATCCTCATATGCAAGTGCTGTGCAATTGATTGATAATCGCAAGGCAATCAAATCAGCAATTGTAAATTCCAACGCCATCACAAAGGTCAAAGTTGGAGAAGTTGAGATGACTGTTGCAGATGCAATTGAGCGAAAAGATTCAATCAGGTATGAACAGACTCTCTTGAACCAGATGATTAATCATTTTAATCAGGCAACCGCACAGGTTAATCGAGAAAATGATAAAGTCCAAGTAAACCTTGATAATCTTCTGCTTGCATCATTCGGCAAAGAATCAAAGGGCAAAACTGATGTAAATGAGATTGAAGCAATTTCTAAACCATTCCTTCAACAGAATGAATATGAAATTGTTGACCCTCTGAAACTTAAAACAAAGATTGACAAGTTGCAATTTGATATCCAAGGCTTCATGAGCGATGTTGATATTGCGCTTTCCACAATCAATGCGACTACAACGATTACAGTTTAATTGAAATATCATTTGCAAGCCACACGAAAACTCTAAATTCTAATCCCCTATTCTTTGTTGGGTTAATACGGAGAACTAAAAGCTCTTCTACATGAAGAATTTATTTTTATCAAATATGATAAACATACAATTGGAAAATATGTTGAAAGCTCAAAGTTCAAAGTTTAAAACTCAGCGTTTAAAGATTAAAGTTCTTTTCATCAGGACTTAAAGGACAAAGTTTAAATTTCGATAAAATCCACGATTAAAGGTTTGAGCGATGATTTGATTGGCTCTGAGATATCCTCGTGGCTGTATGGCTTGCAAATATTCATGAGTCTTTAAGGTTATTAAGTTTTGGTTCAATCCAAACAGACTCACCAAAGATTTGCTCGGAATTACACGAGCAACTAAATCAAAATAAAGGCATCGATTACTCTTATGCCACGCTAAGATGCGTCTAAATGTGGAAACCGCGAAATGCACAGTAGCCTTGGTTTGAGTTGAGGGCGAAATTATTTTAACAATTATACTTCTGATGAATGCGGAAGTGGTATTGATTGAAATAAAACTTGACGCAGAGTTTTTGAAGATTGGCTCCCCGTGACATGGTCTTCTTTTAGAAAACGTCGAAACCTAATCACAAGGTTCTAATCGGTTCATCCTACAAAAGCCGATTTCCAAACAGTACCTCGCACGCTTATCATCCACTACTCCCGAAACAAAAATGGTTTGTAGATTGATAGCGTACCACGCGCACACTAGGTATATTGTGGATATATACATGACATACTGCTCATAGGTCTAAAGACTTTTAGTAGTCTGGTGGTGAGCAAATTAATTAAAATCTCCTCAACAAAACATTAAATGATGAAAGAGGATTTGCCATGAAAAAATTGGTCGTAGACACTTGTGTATTTATGCAAAGTCTTAGTGAAGTAGATTATCTTATGCTTAAACACAAACTTATTGTGTGTAGTACCGTTTCAGACGAACTTGATAAACATAAAGAATCAAGCGATGAAGTTAAATCCTACAAAGCACGTAGAGCATTAAAATGGATTAAAGAGAATCAAAATAAAATTGAATTTGTTGTTTCTGATATTTGCAATAATAAATTTGATAATTATGATGAATCTAATTCAGACACTAAAATTCTTAGTGCTTGTGTAGACAATAAAGCAGATATTTGCACCGTTGATAGAGGCATGTGGATTCGCGCAAAATCATTTGGTATTGGGATTGTAGAAATTGATACAGATGATAATGAATCTGATTATTGTGGATATCTTAAACTTGAAATTGATAAAAGCAATACAAATGACCAAAATATGCTTGCTAAAATTTATGAGAATTTGTGCGATAATATTATGGGGCTTATGACTAATCAATATCTGTACGTCGTAGAATCGGACTCTAATAAGCCCATAGACCTACTTAAATGGACAGGCAAAGAGTTGGTCACAGTTGGAGACAAAGCCGTTAATACGGAGTTGTTTGGTAAGTTTAAATGTAAAGATGAAATGCAACGCATGGCTATGGACAGCCTGTTGTCAAATAAAGTTACAATGATTAAAGGAAAACCCGGAAGTGGAAAGAGTCTAATTTCTCTTGTTCACGCTATCAATATGATTGAGCGTAGAAAATTTGATAAACTTGTGGTATTTTGTAATCCACTTGCAAGTCGGAACTCAGCGAAGCTTGGTTTTCTTCCCGGTACTAAAGATGAGAAGTTGTTGGATTCTTCTGTGGGTAATATGCTTTCATCTAAATTCGGAGATAGGCTTCAAGTTGAACGAATGATTCAAGAAGGTAAACTTTTGCTTTATCCTATGAGCGATATCCGCGGATATGATTCTACTGGACAAAATGCATTAATTTATATTATGGAAGCTCAAAACTTGGATATCCCACTTGCTAAAATGGCTATTCAGCGTGTAGGAGAAGACTGTCAATTGATTATTGATGGCGACTATTGCGCTCAAGTAGATAGTCCTGCGTTTGAGGGAAGAAATAATGGTATGCGTAGAATCAGTGAAGTATTCCGTGGAGCAGATTTCTATGGAGAAGTAGAGCTTGGAAATATTTATAGAAGTCGTATGGCAGCTTTGGCTGATTTGTTGTAGATTGACAGTTGAATAAAAGGAGAAAATATGAATCAAGAGTTAATTGACCTTTGTTGGAAAAAGAGACGAGGTGAAATCTCAACCTCTTGGGATTATATTGCGGCTCAGAATGGATATACGTCAGGTGAGAAACTTCGCTTGTCATTTAAAAGTTGGCGTAGAAAAAATGAACGAGAATCTGGTAAAACATATGATAATATTGAACTTGTCGGAAATTCCGACGAACTTGAAATTAAGAAACGTGAGCTATATAAAGAGCGTCAAAAACTTTTCGATGTTGCTAATGAATATCGTCAAATGCAACGCGAAGAATCTCGTGAAGAACGATTTTACGAACGTCTCGACCAATCTATTAAGAGCTTGTGTCCAGTTGATATTCCTAAACATGAGATTCAACTCAGTCAATCTAACAGAGCAGTAATTTGCTCAATTGCAGATGCTCACTTTGGTGAAGAATTTGAGTTGAAAGATTTCAGTGGTGGTATTATCAATAAATATAACACACAAATTTTTAAAGATAGAATGTGGGAATATAAAAATAAGATTATTAAGTTTTGTGAAGATAGAAATATCAACCATATTTACATCACTGAACTTGGCGATGCCGTCAGTGGAGTACTCCATATCTCACAGATTAAATCTAATCAAATCGGCGTAATTGACCAAGTAATTGAATATGCTGAATTTATGCGGCACTGGCTTAATGACTTGAGCAAATATCTTAAAATTGATGTGTATTTCACCGAAGGTAATCATAGCAACCTTAGACTTCTCACAGGTAAAAAAGGCGACTTCCCACATGAGAACACAGAGCGTATTGTTTCGTACATTGTTAAATCAACACTTGAAAACAATCCTAATATTACCGTTCATCATGGTGAAAATGGAGTTAATTATTTTTCTGTATCTGGTTTCAATGTAATCAGCTTACATGGTGATAAAGAAAAGAATATTGAAAATTCCTTAGATAAGTATACACGAAATTATAGAATCAATCCACATTTTCTTTTGTGTGGACATATGCATAGTTCCAAAAGTTTAAATATTGGGATTGATAGATTTGTGTTGCAGTGCCCTTGCTTTGCAGGTACGAATGAATATGCCCTGAACGAAGTTGGTAAAACCTCCAATGCGGGTGCAAAGTTATTTGTAATTGAAGAAGATTATGGACTTGTAAGCGAAGAGTATATTTGGTTTAAATAGACAGAACAAAAGGAGTTCCATATGTTTGAAGGAATGTTCCGAGATTCAGCAATAGAAGAAATGCGTATGGCTTCTGCAATGCATCATAGAACTATTTATATGTGTGAAACTGTGACGGATGATGCGTGTTTTAAATTGAATTATTATTTAGATAGAATTGAACGACTTGATAAACATTCTGGTAAAAAAGAACCAATTACAATTGTAATTTCCAGTTTCGGAGGTTCCATATACGATGGGTTGTCCAGTATTTCTCGCATTGAGAAAATGGTGGAAGATGGGTATGAGATTATTTCAATTATAGATGCATATGCAATGAGCATGGGTTCCGCTCTCAGCCAAGTATGCTCTAAAAGATATGCTCGTAGATATTCAACCATATTATATCATCAACCATCAACATATCAACAAGGAACTTGTTCTGAATTAAAAATACAATTTGATGAGCTTATGCGTCTATGGGAACTTATGAAGACAATTACTAAAAAACATACACTGATGGATGAAGAATATCTTGAATCTCTGTACAAAGGTAATAAAGATGTCTATCTTACAGCAGAACAATGTTTGGATTTCGGTATTATTGATGAGATTCTATAGTGGATAAAAGGAGACAATATGAACGATGATGTTCAAGAAATTGTTTTAGATGAACAACAACAACTTAAAGAAATGTTCGGACATTCCGATTGTGCAGAACCTGCCTCAAAAGAAATGACGTTCTTTTATGAACCGATTGATTTAGAAGATGATGAGATGGATGTAATTACAACCTCTGATGAATTTATTAAAGGTCAAGGCGTGGGCGCATTTTATTCAGGTATCTACACGACACTTATTAATTCAGGTTTTGATGTGGAAAGTGCTGTGACAGTTGTAACGAATGAACAAGCTCTTAGATACAATAAAGAACTTGCTAAAATTACACAGACAACGAGTATTGAAGTTGCAAAACATCGTTCGTTTCAAGTTGATGATACACGAATGTAGAGAATAAGGAGAACATAATATGTATTTTATTGATAGCCGTGGAAAACGTACAGATGTGGTTGAGTTGGCAGAAGGTTATATTATTAGTGATGGTGATTTTTCCAGATTTGTTCCAGAAGAAGAATTTATCTCTTGGATTGAACGGAAATATATCAACTTAATCTGCGAAGACCCTGACAAAGAAGAGTCAACTGAACTTTGTGATTGTCCATATTGTGAAGGCGTTCGTGTAGGAGTTGAAATGGTTCTTAGTGATATAGAAGATGACGACGAATGTGATTGTGAAGTTTGTCAATATGAACAAATTCATTCTGACATCGTAGACGAACTAAAACATCTTAAAGAAGATATGATTGCATATCGCCAATGTGGCGACTATGAAGAATATGAAAAGATTGTAAATGCTTATGTACGACTGTATCATCTTGCGTTTGAGGACTCGGAACTTTAATAGTACCTCCCTTTGAACAAAGTTGAACAATTGAAAACTTAGAACCTATAAATTAGGACATCAGAAATGGTGTCTCTTTTTATGTGTTTTAGTTGATGCACATTATATAATGAGGAGAAAATTGAGATGGAATGTACCCATGATATTAATGAAAAAAATCACGATGTAAAATTGGATTCAAAACGCCGAACAATGTCATTCCCACCAACTCAATATGGACGTTGTAAAAAATGTGGACTTTTGCTATCATATGTAAAATTAAATGGTGAGTGGGTAATACAATAGAATTAATTGATAAAAGGAGATGTCACAATGGCATTAAAAAGAGGAAGACCAAAGAGTAAAACTCCTAAGCCGCCTGAAGAAAAATGCTATTGTCGTAGATGTAGACGAACAATTTCAGGTGCAAATTTTTATCAGGCCACAAATAAATTTATAGACACCAATGATAAAATGAGTATCTGCAGAGATTGTTGCACAGATATATATAATTGGTTTTATAAGATTCATAAGACAGTTGACACGGCATTGTTTTATACTTGTCAAGAAGTTGATTTGAGATATGAGCCTGATATTGTGGAAGCTACTAAGACTAGGATTGCTTCTATTCAAGAAAAGGGTAATGATGCTGATGCTGTGGTTGGGTATTATAAGAGCAATTTGTCAAGTACAGGTAAGGATAATTTTGGATATAGTGAGTTTCAATTTAGAGATAGTTCTGTTTTAAAATTATCTGGTGAGAAAGCCCCGGTACAATATAATCCAGACGAATATGAAAGTATTGAAATCTCATATCTTCGTAATCGGTGGGGTAATATGGCTATTGAAGAACTTCAGTGGCTAGAACAAAAATGGGAAGAATGGAGTCAAGGATTTGAAATTGATTCCAAAAATAGAACTTTGATTGTAGAGCAGATTGTTTTTGAAGAGTTTTATATTTTTAGAGAACGGTCAGAAGGTAAGGATGTTTCTAAGCGATTGAAGAATATTAAAGACTTGATGGGCATGGGTAATCTTCAGCCAAAACAAGAAACTGCTTCTGAGTCTGCTGAATTTTCAAGCTTTCCTGTAATGATTACACACATAGAGCAAAACAGACCAGCGTATAAAGAAAATCACGCTTTAAAAGATATTGATAATATGGGTAAAAATATTAAAATATTGGATGGATTAATTGCCAGAACGTCAGGAAAATCAAACGGAAATACATTGTTATTTGAAGAAGAATATCAACCTGAAACAATGGATTTAACATCGCTGGCAAATAGTGGTGGTGTGAAAAATGGCTAGTTATACGAATGGGTTTCAGACGGATGAATCTAAATATGCAAACGTAGAAAATGTATTTATTCGTAAAGCAAAAACCGGAAGAAAAGATGTGAAGGGTGAAAATTTCTGGGAAAACTTTATAGAATACGTTACGTATTTTAGAGATAACCCTCATCGTTTTTGCAGTGAATATCTTAACCTTCCTTTACATTGGTGGCAACAAATTATTTTATATGCAATGTGGACACGAGAAAGTACAATTTATTTAGCTGGACGCGGCGCGGGCAAGACATATTTGGTAATGATTTACTGTGTTTGCAAGTGTTTGCTGTTCCCGGGCACGGTGATTCGTGTGGCCTCTGCCAACAAAAAACAGGCTGGATTTCTATTAGCGAAAATAAAAGAGATGCAACGCAACTCGCCTATGCTTGCCAGAGAAATAATAGATATATCTATCGGAAAAGATGAAGCAAGGATTATGTTCCAAGGTGGTTCCGAGGTCGCTACTGTTGTTGCTGGGGATGGGGCAAGGGGTAAAATAAAAGTGTATTGCATTATTATATTAATAAATCTGAAAAGAGGAACATATAATGATTAACAATGGAAAGTGGGAAGAAAAAGATTTAGATTTTTTAAAAGAGAACTATACAAATTATTCCAATCAAGAAATTGCTGATATTTTAAATAGGAGTAAAAAAGCAATTTCTATAAAAGCATCACGATTAGGATTGAAGTTTGACAGGAAATATAATTATGATGCGGATTTTTTTGAGAGTATTGACACAGAAGAAAAAGCATATTGGTTGGGATTTTTATATGCAGATGGATACGTTTCAAAAACAAGTGCAATTAATACGTCTTACACAGTTGGTATTGATTTAATGCGTTCAGACGAAAACCATCTAAAAAAATTCAATAAATCCATAAATGGGAATTTTGAATTAGTATATAGAGAGAGGGAACGTTGGAATAAAATTCATTCCATATGTTCTATTCGTGTGTATTGCAAAAAAATGGTAGAAGACCTAATTAATAATGGTTGCACATATAATAAAACTTTTGATATAAAAATGCCAATATTACAAGAACATCTTATACGTCATTTTATACGTGGTTTTTTTGATGGGGATGGAAGCATATTTAAGCGAAAAGGAAGAGATTATTTACTTTGTAATATAACAAGTGCATCGGAAGATTTTTTAAAGTCGATTAGAGAAATTATTTATAATATTGGAATTACATCTTATATCGTGAGTGACAGAAATCACTTTCAATTAGGAATATCTGGGAAAGATTCTGCGTATAATTTTTTAAAATACATGTATGAAGATTCTACATTTTATTTGGACAGAAAACATAAACTATATAAAACAGCGAGTTTGCCCCTCTAATCAGTAATGATTAGTCAAACAAATCGGGAAAGAAATCGGGAAAGCTGAAACGCCAATCCGAGTGGAAGGCTAATGGTAATATATTGGTCACACGCAGAGCATAGGAGATGAAACTGAGCAATCAGAATATAACTCTCCCACGAGTCCCCGACTCCTATTTAATAGTAGGATGAAAAGATATGCCGAACTTATAGAAAATACAACTATAAGAACTATGGGATAAAAAGCCTATAGGATAACAATTGGAACGCTGTAATATCGTAATTGTTGATGAACGTGAGATTGTAGACAAGGAAGTCATTGATAAAGTTTTCATCCCCTTCTTAACGGCGATACGCCATCCATTATATTTAAACAAACCAGAATTTAAACATTTGGAATATTTGGAAACAAATCATTTTATAGAGATGTCATCTATAGGCTCTACTACAAGTTCGATGTACAAAGAATTTTTGCAATATATAGATTTCATATCTAGAGGGATTGACAAATATGCGGTATTTTGTATCCCGTATCAAATGGCATTGCGTTCAGGGGTTGTAAATAAATCTATCATTGAAAAGATGGTTAGAGAAGCTACAACGTCAGTAGAGGCATTTAGACAAGAAATGGAAGTATTACCCACAGGTGAGGGTGAGTCTTCTATGTTCACATATGAAGATATGAATAAGAATAGAAGATTAAAACAGCCGATATATCCAATTACAGATGAAGAATACATTGAATATAATGGAAATATAAATAAATATCCATATTACATTAAAAAAGAAAGCAATGAAATTAGGATTTTAGTTGTAGATTTGGCTGTAATGGGAAATAGTTTGAATGACAATTCTATTTTTAAAATTTTTAGAATTAAAGCTGATAGTGACGAATATATAGTTGATGTCCCATATGTGGAAGCAATGAATGGAGTAAATACAGATTTACAAATATTACGTATAAAACAATTACATTATGATTGTCAATGTGATTTTACTGTTTTAGATGGCGGTGGGATTGGACAACCATTCTTTGACGTATTAACAAAAAGAACAGAAGATTACACAAGAAACAAATCATATCCTGCATGGAAAACAATACGTCCCGATGACAAACAAGATATACGTGTGTTGGATAAAAATGCAGAACCAGTTGTTCATTTAATTAAGGTTTCCGGAGCTAATGCAAGTGCATCATATTTGAATATGTTGGTAAAAGCAAGAAGAAAATTCCAGAACAAAATGGTTAATTTACTTGTTGATGAAGATGAAATTGTAGACTATCTTAATAAGAAATATAAGTGGTTATCTTTAAAATCAAGTCCAAATAAATCCGAAAATGATTTAGCTGTAAGATTAATGCGTCCATTTACACAAACCACCTCGTTAATTAAAGAGGGTATAAATACAAAAGCAATTGAAACTCCTACAGGCGTGAAATTTGATGAAGGTAGTGGGCGAAAAGACCGAATAATTTGTTTCTTATACGGAATTTCTTTTGTATCAGAACTTGAACAAGAATTAAGAATAGAACCAGAAGATGATTTTAACATGGATAATCTTCTTGCAGGAATAAATGGTTCCAACAACCGCACAACCCTATTCGGTACATCAACATCAAATCCATTCGCATCACGATTCAATGGCTTCAAGTGAATACAAGGAGACTCAATGATATACAAAATTCAGTTTGATTCACCCAAATCAATCAATGACCTCTTTAAAAAACTTGAGTCATTGGGTGACTTTATTTATAAAAATGAAGTGATTCATTT
>Ga0302288_1001023_pt1 | contig 19570 bp, 16 predicted proteins | sample III_Fen_N1_1_FD_194549 | JGI IMG/M metagenome (GOLD analysis project Ga0302288, IMG submission 194549) | Peat permafrost microbial communities from Stordalen Mire near Abisko, Sweden - III_Fen_N1_1 | ecosystem: Environmental > Terrestrial > Soil > Wetlands > Permafrost | place: Sweden: Abisko...
TGGGGAGTGAAAGTAAAACGGCAAATGGAAGAATATAGCTTTCGTACAAAGCAGACAATAACAAAAAAACAAAGATGATACATAATGCAAAAATCAAAATAGTCTGATTGCTGCTGTTTGCTTCCTCGCGGGTCATTCCACCAAAATCATAGCCATATCCATCAGGCAGATTAATCTCTTTCAAAGCCTTCAGCACATCACTCGTTGTATATCCTTTAGCGTAATTGGGAATTATAGTAATATCCATTGACGTGAACAGATTGAAGCGAGTAAGAGATTGGGGTCCAGTTACATCTGTAATCGTCAGGAACTCCGTAATCGGAGTCATGGTGCCATTAGACGTTTTTACACACAATCCGTTCAGGTCGTCAAGTTTGGACCGATATTCGGGGGCAGCCTGTACTACCACACGATATTGTTTACCATACGAGTTAAAATTCGAAACATACATACTTCCTACATAGGCCTGTAAGGTAGTCATCACATCGTTCAAAGTAAGTCCGGCATCCATAATTTTAGCCGTATTAGCCGCAATTTGCTTTTGAGGAAAACGTGGGTCGAATGAATTCATTACCATCATGACTTCAGGACGTTTACCCAATTCATTAAGGAACTGGGTAGTCACACTATAAAATTTATTTATATCACCCCCGGTTTTGTCTTGCATTTCCAAATCAACGCCACTACTCATCCCAAATCCCTGAAGTGTTGGCATTCCAAAAAACATGAATTTTGCATCTTTGATCGAGTCTGTCCGCTGTTTCAATATAGCCGTTACATCGGAAGCTGTAATTTTACGTTCGTCCCAAGGATCCATCTTCATCATCACAGAACCATACGAACAACCCGTTCCACTCGTAAAACTCATACCTGTAAGACTAGTTGTGCCTTTTATGTGGGGAATAGACTCTGCAATTTTTACCACTTGATTTGTTATTTCGGTAGTGCGTTCAAGAGAAGAACCCGGCGAAAGAGTAATCATTCCCATCACGTTTCCACTGTCCTCATTCGGAACAAATCCTGAAGGTATCACTTTCATCAGTATCACTAAAATAGTAGTAAACAAGACAATGAGAGCAGCAGTAATCCAGCGGTGCTTTCGCTTACCAAGAAATTCAAGTGCTTTTTTATATTTAACCGTCAGAGCCGAGAACCCAATATTAAAATAATAATAAAAACGATGAATAAGGTTTTTGTCATGCACATCAGGGTTATGTTCTGCTTTCAGAAAAATGGCACACAAAGCTGGACTCAAAGTCAATGCATTCACCGCCGAGATAAGAATTGCAATCGCCAATGTAAGACCAAATTGTTTAAAAAACACACCACTTGTTCCACCGATAAAACTTACCGGAATGAATACGGCAGACATAACCAAGGTGATTGAAACAATGGCCGGAGCTATTTCGCCCATTGCTGCTTCGGTAGCTTCTTTTGCGTCTGTCATCCCCCCATCAAGCTTCGCGTGCACAGCCTCTACTACCACGATGGCATCATCCACCACTATACCAATAGCCAATACCAATGCAAATAAGGTAAGCAGGTTGATTGAAAATCCGAACAGTAACAGGAAAAAGAAAGTACCGATAATAGCCACTGGTACGGCAATGGCTGGAATCAATGTAGCCCGGAAGTTTTGCAGAAAAAGAAATACTACAATAAATACCAGAATAAAAGCCTCCAACAGTGTATGAAGTACCTTCGTAATAGAAGCATTGAGAAACTCACTGGCATCCATCTGGTATTCATAACTAATGCCTGGGGGAAGCTTTTTTGAAGCAGTCTTCATGACGCTTTTTACCTCTTTGATAATATCCTGAGCATTTGAACCGGCAGTTTGGTTGATAGCCAAAAGCACAGCAGGGGCATTATTGTTCCTTGTGAAAATAGAATAACTTTGGGCACCCAGTTCCACAGTTGCCACGTCTTTCAATCGCAGAGTTTGAGCATTTTTAGAACGAATAATAATATTCTCAAATTCTTCAGCATTTTTCAAACGTCCTGTAAATTTTAAAGTATATTGGAATGATTGGTTGCCATTTACACCCAATTCCCCCGGAGCAGCTTCGATATTCTGATCTTGTAAAGCCGCTGTTACTTCCATTGGAGTAATGTTGTACGATTTCATTACGTCCGGTTTCAACCATACGCGCAGGGTATAATCTTTGGCGCCATACACACTTGCATCGCCCACACCTGTTACACGTTTTATTTGTGGTAGGATATTAATATTGGCATAATTCTGAATAAACTTATCATCATAATCCCGATTTTTTGTTTTGAACAAAATCATCAATACCGTACTACTCTGCTGCTTCTGAACGGTGACCCCGTTTTTAGTAACTTCCGAAGGTAATAATGACGATGCCTGAGAAACCCGGTTTTGTACGTTCACCGCATCCATATTAGGGTCGGTTCCCTGTTTGAAATAGACATTTATCGAAGCAGACCCTCCATTGGAAGCTGTAGAGGTCATATAGCTCATACCCTCTACCCCGTTTATCTGTTCTTCCAGTGGAACAATTACACTTTTCAATACCGCATCTGCGTTGGCTCCACTGTAAGTAGTCGAGACCTTCACGGTGGGTGGAGCAATGTTCGGGTATTGCTCAATCGGCAACATAAAAATCCCGATAACACCCAGCACCACAAAAAGAATGGAAATGACCGTAGATAAAACCGGCCTTTCTATGAATGTTTTTAGCATCTTTGCCTTATATTATTATGTATATTACTTTAACTGTTTTATTTTCTGACCATTAGTAAGCGTAGCGATTCCATCGGTTACAAGTTTGTCACCAACATTCAACCCTTCAGTAACCACATAACTTTGCCCATCGGGAGTGGTCTTCACGCTGACAACCTTTTGCACTACCGAATCACCTTGACATTTATAAACCAATATTTTATCCTTTTGAGGAATGACAAGTGCAGATTTATATTCGTTTGGAATCACAACTTTGCCGCTCGATCCACTACGTAAATATCCATGTTTATTCGGAAATGAAGCTCTCAAATTAACCGCACCTGAAGTACCGTCAACCATTCCCGATATCGTTTTTATACGCCCGGTTTCCTCGTATTGGGTACCATCAGAAAGTATCAATGTTACAGCCGGCATATTCCTGATTTTTTCGGCTTGCGTGCTTCCCTTATATTCTCTGAGCAAGCTCAACAGGTCTTTTTCATTGATAGAAAAATAGGCAACAATATTCGAAACATTTGAAACTGTTGTCAAAATAGTAGCATTAGTCACTAAACTTCCCTGACGATAAGCTATTGTACCCACCACTCCATCGACCGGACTTGTCACTGTTGCCCAACCCACTGTTGCTTTGGCCTGATCCAGACTTGCCTTAGCCGAAGTCAACGTATTTTCGTATGTTGACAGTTTTACTTCGCTGATTATTCCCTTCTCTGCCAACGGACGCATGCGTTCCACGTCCAGTTTAGCTGTATTGTAGTTGGCTTTTGCATTCTGAATCATCTGAACTGACGAAGGAGAATTGATTCTAAATAAAGGTTGACCTTTTTTCACGACCGAACCTTCATCTACATAAATTGCATCTATATACCCTTCAACCCGAGCCTTAATATCAATATCTTCCTGACCTTTAAGCACTGCCGGATAAGTTTCTTGCAATTCTACATCCTGAGGCGACATTGTAGCCACCGGAAAGGCCTTTATCTGACCTGCCGTATCAGCCGCCGTTTGCTTGTTCTTACACGAAGTAATACACAATAGGAATACTATGCTTCCAACTAAAATCTTTTTTATTTTCATACACTTAATATTTAAACACCTATTATAGTTTATCATTATATTTTTTATTGTCACCTATATATAATTGACTATATCAATCCTATTTCATCAGAGACTCGTAGTTGTTCCGATTTAATCTTTAAATGATTCACGACCTTGAAAAAAGTTTGTATATCAGCTTCTGACAATCCATCTTGAATTTCACTATTTAGTTTAAGTTCGATTTCAAGAAATTCTGCGATAATTCGTTCTCCTTTTTTGGTAACCAATAACTGATTTTTTCTTCTATCATTTTGGTCAACTACCCTGCAAATAAACTCTTTCTTTTCCAGTAAATCTATCATCCTCAATATGGCTGATTTATCCTTGCCCATTTTTTCTGCCATATTTTTTAGAATCACCTCTTCTTTTTCTGCGTTGATAGCAAAAAGTAACCCAAACTGAGTCATTGTGAGCTTGGCATTTGTTTGTTCAGCAGCACGAACTTCTAAAATTTTGAACATTGACTTTAGCATTTTAACTACAACCATTCCTAAAGGCATATTTGATACTTCCATATATACACATTAAATTTTCTGCAAAGAAAAAGAATATAGTTGATATATGCAATTAATATACGCTTAGCCCACAACTTTTACGGGTGAGCCCAAATGCGGCGAAGTTCAGACGAAACTATGTAATAAAAGCAGAAACGCTCTAAAATATTGCTATTTAGAGCGTTTCTATTTCCAAAAGTTGTCCTGCTAGGATTCGAACCCAGACTAACAGAACCAGAATCTGCGGTGCTACCATTACACAACAGGACAGTTGTATTGATGGCGCAAAAGTACTAAAAAAATCGAATCAACAAATCAAAGACAGCAGCTTTTTGCAAGGGCTTTTCTGGATTTAAATTTTTTATAGTCTTGTTTTAGTTCTTTGAATATGCTTTGAACGCTTTCAATCTTCTTGGCTCTGAATGCATTGCTTCCGCAAAAAGCATATCCATTGTCCATTTTTCCTTTAAAGGCGCTGTATAAAGCAGAAATGATACAATACGGGCTTTTAGTAATATCACAGGTTTTGATGCAATGGACAGGACAGCGAAGAGGCCTTTGTTTACCTTCCTTTACCTTTTGCAGGAACTTGTTGAAAATTGCGCGTCCCGGCATACCAACAGGACTCTTGATAATTTCAATATCTTTTTCTTCCGCATTTATGTAAGATTGTTTGAATTCCGCCGAAGCATCACATTCATCAGTTGTTACGAAACGCGTGCCCATTTGCACTCCTGATGCGCCAAGCTGAATCATTTTATAGACATCTTCTCCGGTATAGATACCCCCTCCGGCTATAACCGGAATTTTTCTATTGTACAGTTTCTCAAATTCATGCACCGTTTTTACGACCTGTGGTATCAGGTTTTCAATGGAATATGCTTCATCAAAGATCTGTTCCGTTTTAAAACCAAGATGTCCGCCGGCTTTTGGACCTTCAACAACGATAGCATCTGGAATATAGTTGAAATTACTTTTCCATTTTTCGATGATTATCTTTGTTGCACGACTTGATGAGACTATGGGTACCAACTTAGTGGTACTATCTTTTTCCAGAAAGGAAGGTAAGTCCAAAGGTAGCCCGGCTCCGGAAAAAATGATATCCGCCTTTTCTTTGATGGATGTTTTTACCATATCTGCATAGTTGGACATGGCTACCATTACATTGACACCTATTACGCCTTTTTTTGACTTTTCCCGGGCAAGCCTTAATTCTTCCTTCAAACCCATAATGCTGGCCTTGAGATAATCAGGTGACAGTTTTCTATAAAGAAATCCCAGTCCGGCGCTGGAAATGACACCTACACCGCCTTCGTTGGCAACGGCAGAGGCAAGTCCGGAGAGTGAAATTCCGACACCCATTCCACCTTGAATGATTGGAACAGCTATGTGGAGATTTCCGATTGATAATCTTTTCATTTTAGAGATTATTTAGAATAATATAAACAAAGGAACTTACCTAATTGTTCAGGTTTGTCACCTGATAATTATATATGTGAGTTCCATCGTATGTTTGTAATAAAAAGAGCGACCACTCATGATCATGCTTTTGATAGAATGCATTTTGTATATTTGGCCATTTCTTCGGGTTTCCCTTCTGCAATGATTCCTGCATGCTTGGAAATTTCTCCTTCTGTAAACTGAATAAAAATTTTTGCTGAATTGTAGAATCTTATGTCTCGTGTTGTATCGATTAACAATAAATGAGACATAAGGATGTAGCCGGCCATTTCAACCATACGGCGAGCCTGGAAATCGATGTATTCGTTGTTCTTAAAGGCAACGACATCGGAAACCGTAGTCTCGTATGTATCCGTTAAGCCTTTCACTGTTTCACGCAAGTCTTCGAGTTCAGGTGCAATGTCTTTCTGCTCATATTGGCGCATCATATTCAGATACGTTCCAGTTGTGACATGACGTATGGCGGCTACAACTTGTAATTGTGTAGTGCCTTCATAAATGGATGTAATGCGTGCATCGCGATAAAGACGTTCGCAGGCGTAATCTTTCATAAAACCTGAACCACCATGGATTTGAATGCAATCGTAGGCGTTTTGGTTACAAAATTCACTGGTTAATCCTTTGGCTACAGGTGTGCAGGCATCTGCGAGCCTTTGATACTTTTTCATTTCATCACGTTCTGCAGAGTCAAGTTTTCTTTCTTCGGAAATTTGGTTCCATATCTTGTATATATCAACAAATCTTGCCGTTTCATAAAGAAGGGTACGGGACGCATCCAGTTTGGCTTTCATTAAACCTAACATTTGATAGACGGCCGGAAATTCAATGATCGCTTTTCCAAACTGACGCCGCTCTTTGGCGTAAGCCAAAGCTTCGCTATATGCGGCCTGACTGATACCGACAGATTGTGCGACAATGCCAAGTCGTGCACCGTTCATCAGAGACATTACATACTTAATCAAACCCATTTTCCGGTCTCCGCAGAGTTCCGCCTTTGCATTTTTGAAAACCAATTCACAAGTTGGAGAGCCTTTAATTCCCATCTTGTTTTCAATACGACGAACGGTAACACCTCCATTTTTTTTATCATAGATAAACATGGATAATCCACGCCCGTCTTTAGTGCCTTCTTCCGAGCGTGCCAAAACGAGGGCAATATCTCCGTCACCGTTTGTAATGAAACGCTTAACGCCATTCAAATACCAATAGCCATCCGTTTCATTATAGGTAGCTTTCAACATGACAGCCTGTAAGTCTGAACCTGCATCAGGCTCTGTCAAATCCATAGCCATGGTTTCTCCACTGCATACACGTGGCAGAAATCTTGCTTTTTGATCTTCAGTGGCAAACTCGTTGATAGTCTCCGCACAGTCCTGCAAACCCCAGATATTTGTAAATCCGGCATCACAAGCACTGACCATATCAGCGCACATAACATAAGGGACAATGGGAAAGCTCAGTCCGTTATATTTGCGTGGCAGGGTAATACCCATTAAACCTGCGCTAATCAGCGCATCCATATTTTGTTTGGTGCCCGCTGCATAAACAACATGTCCGTCTACGACAGTTGGTCCTTCTTTATCAACATCTTCGGCATTTGGCGCAATGATTTCACCGCAAATCTCTCCGGCCATCTCCAGTACTTTATCATAGCTGTCCATGGCATCCTCAAAGTTTTGAGGTGCATAGTCATACTGGTCTTTGTCTGCAAAGTTTTTTTCCTTCAATTCTACGATGTGTTTCATCAACGGATGATTGAGATGAAATTTTAATTCGGGCGTTTCATTATATTGGTTTGCCATCTTATTTCGAGTTTTTCTTGTAATACTTAATCATTTTAGGAATAACGGTTTCAACATTACCGGTTATTACATAGTCCGCAATAGTGTTGATAGGAGCAGCCGGATCATTATTGATTGCAATAACCATGGAGCTTTCCTGCATCCCTGCGATGTGCTGGATCTGGCCTGAAATGCCACATGCAATGTATAGCTTGGGACGGACCGTAGTTCCTGTTTGTCCTATTTGACGTTCGTGTTCACAAAATCCAGCGTCAACGGCAGCACGGGAAGCTCCGACTTCAGCTCCGATAACGGATGCCAATTCATAAAGTATTTGGAAGCCTTCTTTTGAACCCATACCATAACCACCGCTTACAAGAATAGGGGAGGATTTGATATTGATTTTTGATTTTTCCATATTGCGTTCTATTACGCTAATAGCAAAATCGATACTGCTTACATATTTTGAAACATCAATTTTATTGATATGCCCAATGTAATTTGGATCGTAGATTTCTTTTTTCATGACCCCTTCGCGGACGGTAGCCATTTGTGGTCGGTGCTCCGGATTGATAATAGTGGCTACAATGTTTCCGCCAAAGGCAGGACGGATTTGATACAGAAGGTTTTGATATATTTTATCAGCTTTTTTATCTTCATGATCTCCGATCTCCAAAGAGGTACAATCAGCCGTCAAGCCGCTATGCAGGGCAGAAGAAACACGCGGGCCCAAATCACGTCCTACACTGGTTGCGCCCATTAGAGCAATCTGAGGCTTTTCTTCCTGAAACAATTTAACAAGTATGGAAGCATGAGGCCGGGTAGTATAAGGAGCAAGCCGTGCGTCATCTGCAATATGTAATACGTCCACACCGTAAGGAAAGAGTTGTTTCTCAATACCAGCCAGATTATGACCGATTACTATAGCTTCAAGTTGGCACTTGAGCTGGTTTGCGAGGGAACGGCCTTTAGTAAGTAATTCAAGACTTACGTCACCTATAACCCCGTCTTCAATTTCGCAATAGACAAAAAGATTATTCATAATATAATTATCCGATGGTGTGGTTTCTAATGAGTTCTTGGATCAAACCTTCGATATCTGTATCGGAGGCAGAAAGCGTTTTGCTTTCTTTGGCCTGAAAAACAACGTTTTCGATTTTCTTAACTTTTGTTGGAGAGCCTGAAAGACCTAATTCAGGGGCTTTACAAACAATGTCATTAACACTCCATTCTCCTATTTGTAAGAAATCACGGCTATTATAAACTGTTGTATAATCTTCGTTACTAGCCTGAAGTTCGTTGGGAATACGGGCGTATTTATATTTCATCAACAATTTTGCGTTTCGTGGACGACATGAGGCGGCAGAACCATTAACTGTAATGACCATCGGAAGTGGACCTTCCACAATTTCAATTCCTTTTTCGATCCGACGTTTTACGCGGACGATCTCATTTTTGATATCTATTATTTCTTCAGCATAAGTGATTTGGTTCATACCAAGTTTCTCAGCTACCTGGGGTCCAACCTGGGCTGTATCTCCATCTATAGCCTGACGGCCACAAATAATAAGATCTATATTTTTTAAATTCCTGATTGCACAACTAAGAGCATAAGAGGTTGCCAGTGTGTCTGAACCGGCAAAAGCGCGGTCACTCAGAACATATCCGCTGTCTGCTCCCCGATAGAGTGCTTCACGAATAATTTCGGCAGCCCTGAATGGCCCCATGGTTAAAACTGTTACCGTTGTGCCCGGTATTTGATCTTTCAATCGAAGTGCTTGTTCAAGAGCATTTAAATCTTCTGGATTGAAAATTGCGGGGAGCGCTGCGCGATTTACTGTCCCCTCAGCTGTCATTGCATCTTTTCCAACATTGCGTGTATCAGGAACTTGCTTGGCCAGCACCAAAATGTTTAAATTCATATATACAGTTTAAAAGTTATTTTTCACGTCGTTCTTTTAGAACTTTCGAACGAGCAAAGGTAATAATCCCTTTCAAATATTTACTATTTTTTGGTTGGAAATTGCACAGGACTATCTTCTTTGTGCAGAAAAATAGATACTACTGAATTCTGTAACGTAAACCGAGACCCACATTAAAATTATAGGGCTCTTCAGTTCGACTGCTAACAGGTTGATCATTAGGAATGAAATAGGACATTCCCGGTTCCAAATAAAGATTAAAAATCTTGTTTAACTCATAATACAAGCCAAGTTGTCCTGTTAAACTAAGTTGAAGGCCATAAATTTTTTGACTATTGTTCCAATTGCTAATTTCTCCGTCTGTGTCAACAACATGACATTTTTGGATTCCAGCCAAACCTTTCTCGACAGTGCCTCCCAGTGCAGCGTAACTTCCGAAACGGCCTGTTTTGAAAATGTTGAATGAAACTTTTAAGGGAATGCCTATATAATGTAATGACTGGTTTAATTCAAAATAGGGGCTTTGGGAATTGCTGGATGTCGTACTATGTAAATAGGTATAGTTTAATCCGGAAATTATGTCAAGATTGTTAAATATTGGAATTGAAACAGATAATCCGAAATTAATCGGAAGAGAATAGACCGCCTGATAATTGCTAAGAATTATGGAAGAAGGAAGATTTTCAGGAGTCACCCAGGCATTTTTTGAGACGGTAGCAGTACGCAGCAAAGAAGAGGAACCTTCCAGACTGGAATATTGATTTGTTGTCGTACTAAAGGGGTAAGTCCCGGATTTTGTATTTAAAAGAGAAAGAAGTCTGTTGGCACTGTTAACATTGGTTCCGAGTACCATTTTTTCACGTTTGAGCTTTTCTTTTTGTATCCTGGCCTCTGCATAAGCCTCTTCAACACTGCGTTCATTTTTAACGGCAAGTTTTGTACGGGAGGAAGGCTCAAGTTTTGTGAGTGTTTGACTAGAGACAGAATCACATTCTCTTTCCACCTCTTCGCAAGCAATAAGTTTTTCACGAATCTGTGTTTTTTTGTTATCAATGGCAATATTTCCTATTGCTTTTGGTGATTCCAGCTTTTCAGTAAGAATATTTGTCTGAAGAGTATCCTGAACTAAAGTTTTACTTTTTATTTTTGCTTTATGTTGTTTTACCGTTCGCTCAATAAGACTCAGCGAGCTTTGATTCATTTCAACTTTGTCAGGGAGTAGCATTAAAAGGGCAAAACAGGCTGCAACTGCAGAGATGGCAGCCCACATAGGGACAAGACGCTGATGACGAATGGAAGGCTGTCCGGAAATTTGACCAGCAAAAAGTTGATCGAAAGAAGGTGTTTCTGTTTCGAAACGCTCAAGTTTAGGTTGAAAGATTTGACGAAGTGGTGCATCGCCCAATAATTCACCTTTAAAGAGTGAATCAAAATCCGGCGTCTCAGGCTCAAAAGCCTCAAGAATCTCCCGCATGGGTTCTGTTTCGTCTAAACTTTTCATCTCTTGTTTGCCAATCCTATCATTGTTTGTAAATACTGCTTTGCCCTCGTAACGTAAACCCTGGAAGAGCTTTCCGTAATATTTAGTATTTTGGAAATTTCTTTGTGTGAATAGCCTTCAATGACAAATAAGTTGAATGCCATTCGGTAAGAGTCTGGAAGTTTTTGAATGAGTCTTATCAATTCTTCAGCTTGCATTTTTTCAAGAATACCATAATCTCCGTTTGTCAAAGTAAAAGCTTCTTCGATATTTGTACTATAGCCTTCATCATTTTGTTTACGCAAGTACTCCAACGCTGTGTTAATCATAATTCGACGCATCCAACCTTCAAAAGAACCTTTACCCTCGAAACTATCCAAATGAGTATAAATTTTTAAAAATCCATCATGTAGAAGATCTTTAGCTGTTTCCTTGTCTTTGCAATAACGTAGGCATACCCCCATCATCTTACCTGAATATTGTTCGTAAAGCTTTTTCTGGGCAATCCTGTCACCCAGTAGGCAATCGTTAATTAATCGTTTTTCTTCAACCTCGGATTCAGGCATTTGCAGAAATATAGATGGATTTAGAGAAAATATGCTACAAAGAAAACAAAAAAATGACGAACGAAGTTTCAAAAGACTTTGAAAAATGTTAAATAATTGATCGTGCTAATACTGAAAAATATTTAAATAATCCATTTTGTAGCAGGAGACTTGTTAAAATAGGTTTTGAAAAACAAGAAAATCCTGATTTTAACTGTATTTTTGCTGTATAATGTTTCGGTCTTCCGTCTTGACTTATTAGGTAAATATTAATGAAATAGAATGAAATGGGTGCTGTTAAATGGATAGGTGGTGTATTGGGTTGGGCTGTTGGTGGTGTAATAGGCGGAATTATAGGTTTTGCGTTTGGATCGCTTTTTGATAATGCGATGAGTGGGCAATATGCTATCAATAGCGATCAGACAGATACAAAAGAAAGATCAAATTATGGTAGAGGACAGGTTGGACATCCTCAAACACAAGCTGGTGACTTTGGTGTCAGTCTGCTTTTATTGTCAGCTGCTGTTATGAAATCCGACCATCAGATCGTTAAATCCGAGCTGGATTATGTGAAAGTTTTTTTAAAAAGACAATTTGGTCAAGCCAAAGCTGAAAATTATATATTAATGCTTCGCGAACTGCTCAAGAAAGAATTTAACTTGCAGGAAGTGTGTTCGCAAATAAAGATGTATATGGATTTGGCATCCAGATTACAGCTAATGCATTATCTTTTCGGTCTGGCGCAGAGTGATGGGAATGTTCATCCTGATGAGATTCAGACCATTCGTTCTATTGCAGGTTGGCTTGGTATTTCTGCTGTTGATCTGGATTCTATACAGGCTATGTTTGTAAAAAACACAGAGAGTGCTTATAAAATTCTGGGCGTCACACCTGAGGTTTCTGATGAAGAAATAAAGAAAGCATATAAGAAAATGGCGGTAAAATATCATCCTGACAAGGTTAGCCATTTGGGTGAAGATGTTCAAAAAGCTGCAAATGAGAAATTTAAAGAAGTAAATAATGCTTATGAACACATCAAAAAAGAACGGAATTTGAACTAATCTGAATTTTTTTTACAAAAACAGGAAAAACTCTTGCATAGATGATTTTTGTATTATACTTTTGACCCGTATTTAAATAGAAAATAGAAAAATGAAACTTGTATTGTGTGCAAATTGGTGGTGGCGTATAAAACTTCAACAAAAAGTGAGGTAAAGAGCCTGTGCATATAATCTAAATATAATAAAACTGAAGGCCTGTTGTACTCACAACAGGTCTTTTTTTGTGCAAAAATTTTCAGAAACCAATAACAAATTAAAATAGCAATTATGTATCAAGTAAATGAAAATGGATTTTACGGTGAATTTGGAGGAGCTTATATTCCTGAAATTTTGCATAGTAATTTCGAAAATCTTACATCACGTTATCTTGAGATTATGGAAGATCCTTCCTTTCAGGCAGAAGTTGATGCTTTATTGCACGATTATGTTGGGAGACCTTCCCCTCTTTATCTGGCAAAACGGTTATCGGAAAAATACAATTGCAAAGTCTATCTTAAACGGGAAGATTTAAATCACACCGGAGCTCATAAAATCAATAATACAATTGGGCAGATATTAATGGCAAAACGCCTTGGCAAGACCCGGATTATTGCTGAAACCGGTGCCGGACAACATGGGGTGGCAACTGCTACTGTTTGTGCATTGATGAATATGGAATGCATCATTTACATGGGTAAAACCGATATGGAACGTCAGCATCTTAATGTGCAGAAAATGGAAATGCTCGGTGCCAGAGTTTGTCCCGTCACTTCAGGCAATATGACGTTGAAAGATGCTACCAATGAAGCGTTCCGGGATTGGTGCTGTCACCCTGCCGATACCTATTATATTGTCGGAAGCACCGTTGGCCCACATCCTTATCCCGATATAGTTGCCCGCTTTCAGTCGGTCATCAGCAAAGAAATGAAAACCCAGCTATTAAATCATGAAGGCCGTAATTATCCCGATTATATAATTGCCTGTATTGGTGGAGGAAGCAATGCTGCAGGCGCTTTCTATCATTTTCTGGACGAAAAGCGTACCACCCTTGTGGCTGTTGAAGCAGCAGGGAAGGGGACTGATACGGCTCAAACCGCAGCTTCGATTTTACTGGGAAAACTTGGTGTTTTGCATGGTTCTAAAACACTGATCATGCAAACGGAAGACGGGCAGGTTATTGAACCTTATTCTATTTCAGCAGGACTTGATTATCCGGGTGTGGGTCCGATACATGCAAATCTGTCAAGTGTTGACCGGGAGCGCGTTTTGTCCGCTACGGATGATGAAGCTTTGAAAGCCGCATTTGAACTGACTTCTCTTGAAGGCATTATACCTGCCCTTGAAAGTGCTCATGCACTTGCCGCCCTTCCAAAAATAGCTTTTAAACCCTCAGATGTTGTTGTGATTAATTTGTCTGGCAGAGGGGACAAAGACATGGATACGTATGTAAAATATTTTAAAACCGTATAAACAAATAAAATTCAGATATATGAAGTACCTAATTAAGACATTGTCACACAAACTGCTGGCAGATTTGCAGACACCTGTTAGTATTTATTTAAAGATCAGAGACGTATATCCAAATTCGGCTTTATTGGAAAGTTCTGATTATCATGGCGGAGAAAATAGCTTTTCTTTCATAGGTTTCAAACCTGCTGCCAGTTTTACTTTAGAAAAAGGCCAGATCATAGAGCAATTTCCGGATGGAAAAAAAGTGGATACAGAGGTAACGTCCGAAACAGATATTTCAGATCGTTTTAAGTCTTTTATTCAATCTTTTTCTATAACTGAGAATCAAAACAAACAGGGTTATAACGGCCTTTTTGGTTATACCGCTTTTGATGCAGTCCGCTATTTTGAAAATGTTCAGATAACCAAGACGGTTGAAGACGGTTCGGAAGTGCCCGATATCAATTATATTCTTTATAAGTTTATTATTGCTATCAATCATCATAAAAATGAGTTGACTATTATAGAGAATGTATTTGAAGGTGAGGATAGCTCTATGAATGAAGTCCTGGCCTTGCTGGATAACCGTAATTTTGCTTCCTACAATTTTACGCTTGTTGGTCAGGAGCATTCACAAATTACGGATCAAGCCTATATGCAAATGGTCACTGAAGGGAAAAAACATTGTTATCGTGGTGATACTTTCCAGATCGTCCTTTCCAGGCGATTTTCACAACAATATGCAGGTGACGATTTTAAAGCCTACCGTGCCTTGCGCTCTATTAATCCTTCGCCTTATTTGTTTTATTTTGATTTTGGCTCTTTTCGGATCTTTGGTTCTTCGCCGGAAGCGCATCTGGTTGTAAAAAAGAATAAGGCATATATAGATCCTATTGCCGGAACTTTTCCCCGAACCGGCGATGATGAAAAAGATCTTTTATTGGCTGAAAAATTGCGTCATGATCCTAAAGAAAACGCGGAACATGTTATGTTGGTCGATCTTGCCCGTAATGACTTGAGCCGGAACGCCAAAAATGTAAAATTGGAAATCTATAAAGAAATTCAATATTATTCACATGTGTTACACATGGTTTCAAGGGTGAGTGGAGAATTGGAACCTGACACGAATGTCTTTAAATTGTTTGCAGATACTTTTCCTGCCGGAACACTTTCCGGTGCACCAAAAGTTCGGGCCTTGCAGCTGATTGATGAGATTGAGCCGCATTCCCGCGGGTACTTTGGGGGATGTATTGGTTATATTGGTTTGAACGGTGATTTCAATCAAGCCATTACTATTCGCTCGTTTCTGAGTAAAAACAATACTTTGTATTATCAGGCTGGTGCCGGTATTGTTGCCAAGTCAGATGAAGCGACTGAATTGCAGGAAGTAAAAAGTAAGCTGGCCGCATTGAAGTCTGCACTGGACATGGCTGTAAAACTTAAAAATTAACGTTATGAAAATTCTGGTATTCGATAACTACGATTCATTTACCTACAATTTGGTACATATATTGCACGAAATATGTGATGCTCAGATTGATGTGATTAGAAATGACAAGTTGCGGCTTGAAGATGCTGCGGTTTATGATAAAATTGTTTTGTCTCCTGGCCCTGGTATCCCTTCTGAAGCGGGATTACTACTCGATTTGATACGGATGTATGCGCCGACTAAAAGTATATTGGGCGTTTGTTTGGGACATCAAGCTTTGTGTGAGGCTTTTGGGGCTAAATTGGTTAATTTGGCAGAGGTGCACCACGGCCTTTCGGAAAAAATTTTTAAAGTAGCATCTGATCCTTTGTTTGAAGGTTTACCTGAGTCGTTTGAAGTAGGACGGTATCATTCCTGGATTGTTAGTCCTGAAAATCTTCCCGATTGTATAGAAGTGACCGCTGTTGATGAAGAAGGTCAGATTATGGCTATACAGCACAAACAATACAAGCTGCATGGAGTGCAGTTTCATCCGGAATCGGTGCTGACACCTGAAGGAATGAAGATAATGAAAAACTGGGTGGAAATGAATTGATTTGGATACGGAAAAATTAAATTAATAAGATATGAAACAAATACTTAACAGACTTTTTGAGCATCAGATTCTAAGCTCGAAAGAGGCTGCCGATATTATGATTAACATCGGTTCAGGTAAATACAATAATGATCAAATAGCAGCTTTTATTAGTGTGTTTTTAATGCGAAGCATTACAGTAGACGAGTTGGAAGGCTTTCAAAAAGCGCTGCTTGATATGTGTCATCGGGTCGATTTGTCTGAATTTGATCCTATTGATATTGTGGGCACAGGGGGAGATGAAAAGAATACTTTTAATATCTCAACACTAAGCTGTATCGTTTTGGCCGGCGCTGGCTACAAAGTTGCCAAACATGGGAACTATGGTGCCACTTCTGTTTCGGGTTCCTCGAATGCCATGGAACAACATGGTGTTAAGTTTACAACGGATGTGGACAAACTTCGTCGTTCCATTGAAAGAACCAATTTGGCTTACCTTCATGCGCCATTATTTAATGCAGCATTGAAAACTGTTGCACCGATCCGTAAAGCACTTGGAGTGCGCACTTTCTTTAATTTAATGGGCCCTCTGGTGAGTCCCGTTATTCCCCGCCGGCAATGTTTAGGCGTTTACAATCTGAAAATGGCACGTTTATACAATTATACTTATCAACAAACAGGTGTAGACTTTGCAATAATTCATAGTTTGGACGGTTATGATGAATTATCTCTGACAGGTGATATGAAAATTATACGTAATTCGGGAGAAGAAGTCGTAAAACCTTATGATCTTGGATTTGGTACGGTTAAACCTGAAGACTTATTTGGAGGAGATACGGTAGAAAAAGCGTCTTCGATATTTGACAACGTTCTTGAGAATACTTGCACGGAAGCCCAGAAGAATGTGGTTTTGGCTAATTCTGCAATTGCCATTCAGGTTATTCATCCCGAAATGAGTTTTGCGGATGCTGTTGATCAGGCACGCGAATCGTTGGAAAGCGGCAAGGCTTTAAATACTTTTAAGCAGTTTGTGGAATTCAATTCCTGAAAAAGATGACTATCCTTGAACAGATTGTGGCGAATAAGCGCCTTGAGGTGGCAACCAGAAAACGTGTTGAACCGATTAAACATTTGAAAAATCTTTGTGCAAGTATGAACCCTGGCAGGTCTTTAAAACAGGCCTTGATTGATTCACCGACAGGTATTATTTCTGAGTTTAAACGCAAGTCTCCTTCCGTTGGATTTATCCATCCTGATGCTCAGATTGTCCCTATTGTTCAGGCCTATGATTTGGCAGGTTGCAGTGGTATTTCCGTTTTGACCGATTCTGACTTTTTTGGCGGAACAATCAGTGATTTTAAGGCCGCCAGAAATGCAGTCGCTTGTCCGATTCTTCGAAAAGATTTTATAATTGATCCTTATCAAGTGTATGAATCCAAAATAATAGGAGCAGATGTGATCTTACTGATAGCTGCATCACTAACATTGGATGAGGCTTATGATTTGGGCGAACTTGCACATGAAATTGGTATGGAAGTTTTACTGGAGGTTCACAGTGAAGATGAATTGGATTATGTAAGCCGCTTCACGGATATAGTGGGTGTAAATAACCGAAATTTGAAAATATTTAAGACAGATGTTCAGACCTCTTTTGATCTGGCTGGCAAAATTCCATCCGATAGGGTGAAAATATCAGAGAGTGGCTTGAAAGACCCGGCAACGGTTAAAGCTCTTAGAAAAGCAGGTTACAATGGTTTCCTTATGGGGGAGGCATTTATGAAACATGAAAATCCCGGGGAGGCTCTTGCCTCTTTTATCAAGGAATTAATTTAAAAGAAGATCAAATGCCCAACAGGAAACTTAAACTAAAGATTTGTGGTATGCGTGAGCCGGATAACATATTGGAAGTTAAGGCTTTAAAACCAGATTACATGGGCTTTATTTTTTACCCTGAATCTCCCCGCTTTGTAAAGTCTTTGACTTATGAGGTTGTGCATTTAGCTTCAATGCATGATATTGAACCTATCCCTGTATTTGTAGATGCTTCGGTTACTTCCATCCTCCATACGACTGAGATCTATCCTTTTACAATTGTGCAATTGCATGGTCATGAGACACCAGAGACTTGTGCCGCTTTAAGAGCAAATGGGCTTAATGTGATCAAAGCTATATCTCTTTCAGATTCTAAAGATCTGGAAGTGACTAAACTATACAGAGATTGTTGCGATTATTTTTTGTTCGATACGAAATCCCTGGTTTATGGCGGATCCGGAAACCATTATGACTGGGATATTTTACAAAACTATAACGAAACAGTTCCTTTTTTTCTGAGTGGCGGTATTGGCCCGAATGATGCAAAAAAGATTCTGGCTTTTGAACACCCTCAACTTTTTGGGATAGATATTAATAGCCAATTTGAAATTAAGCCGGCATTAAAGGATGTCCGGCTTATAAAAACTTTTATTGATCAATTAAATTCATAATATTATTAATATGCAAAATAGAATCAATAACCTTTTTCAGGTTAAAAAATCGGATATCTTATCCGTATATTTTACGGCTGGTTATCCGAATCTCGAAGATACGATGCCCGTGTTGCGCGAACTTCAGTCCCAGGGCATAAGCATGGTTGAAGTTGGCATTCCATTTTCTGATCCGATGGCTGACGGACCTGTTATTCAGGATAGTGGGAATATAGCTCTTAAAAACGGTATAACTTTGCACAAAATCTTCGCACAGCTTGATGGAATGCGTCCTGAAATCAATGTTCCAGTTATCCTGATGGGCTATTTAAATGTCGTTATGCAGTATGGACTTGATGCATTTTGCCGGGATTGTAAAAGGGTGGGGGTTGACGGCGTGATTATACCGGATCTCCCAATGAGTGAGTACATAGAGGAATATAAACCAGTGATGGACAAATACGGTTTGGCTATGATCTTACTGATTACACCTGAAACGTCTGATGAACGTATACATGAAATCGATGATAATACCAGCAGCTTTATCTATATGGTATCTTCGGCCTCAACAACTGGTACCCAAAAGAGTTTCAACAATGCCAAACAGGCTTATTTCCATAGAATTAATAAAATGGAATTGAAGAACCCGCGTATGGTTGGTTTCGGTATTTCCAATAAAGCGACCTTGGATGCGTCTTTTAAGGATGCTTCAGGAGCCATTATAGGTAGTCGTTTTATTGAATGCCTTACACAGGAGAAAAATATCCCCGATGCCGTTCGAGCTTTTTTGGAAGGATTAAAATAACTGAAGGAACTATCATTTGTTCTTATGCTGTTAGTTTGCGTTAATCGGTGAACGGGGGAATTTTGTTTATTAATAAAGTTTTATTGCACAAAAGTCTAATAGTTTGTTAAATACATAACTTTATACCGAGACATGATTAAACTGTTATAAGTTTTTGAGTTCTAAGCTAATGCAAAACAGAAGAAAAGAACTCAAATACATATAAATTATGAAAACGATGAAGAATGTTTTATTAGTTGCCCTTTTTGCATTTAGCGCAACTGTATTTGCTCAACAAAATGCCGGGCCGAATCAAAATGAACCTGCTTTATTAGGTCAAAGAC
>Ga0302288_1001025_pt1 | contig 19556 bp, 10 predicted proteins | sample III_Fen_N1_1_FD_194549 | JGI IMG/M metagenome (GOLD analysis project Ga0302288, IMG submission 194549) | Peat permafrost microbial communities from Stordalen Mire near Abisko, Sweden - III_Fen_N1_1 | ecosystem: Environmental > Terrestrial > Soil > Wetlands > Permafrost | place: Sweden: Abisko...
TCAGATCGTAAGTAAGTAAATTACCCTGTACGATCATCCCCAATAACCAAAGAATGATAACCCGTTTAATGGTATGTTTCCACAAAGCGACATCTGATTTCTCCGTACTCAACCGTTTTCGAAAGGAATACACCATCGAAACACCTACCAGAAAAAGGAAGAGTGGCATAATAATGTCATAAAAATGAAAGCCGAACCATTCAACATGGTTTAATTGTTCGTTAATGAACCCTGAGATTTTATTATGAAAGACTTTGTCGAGTCCCATAAAAATACCTTCACCACCCATAATCCAAAACATATCAAAGCCTCTTAACGCATCAACAGAAATAACCCTCTCTTTTGAAAGGAGTGTCTGATCTTTGACATGAAATACGTTTAACTTATTTGCTAATTTGTTCATTTTGATTTTATGTTATTTTATACTTCTTGAAAATTTACAGCTATTTTACAGGAACAGCATCAAACACTTTTACCTCAAATGGTTCTAATGTGAGTTGAAAAGACCTTCCCTGGGCAATTGGTTGTGTCTTTTTTTCAGCACGGACATCAAAAAAGAGATATTCGGTGTTTGTACTATCAGGGATCTCAAATACTTTAGCTACATCAATGGTGAATATTTGTTTTTCAGCAGATGGATTTCTCAGCATCAATATGCCTTTTTTTGGTGACCATGATGCAAAACCATAAATCTGAGAATCAGCCGGAGAGCCTCCAACCCAATGTGTATCAACCATTATATTTTCATTCTCTTTTGCCCAACGAATTGCTTTAGCCAGACAATCCCAATTGGCTGTGTTTAGTTTATGCGGATTAACATACATTTCCTGCAAACTGGTTCCGGTTGCAAAAAAGGACCATATTTCATCGGCTATATCTTTATCTGACATTTCAAGAGTTCCGGGAGTACCATTGTCAGCGATACAAATGCCGTGATACATAAGAGAATTTAGCGGATACAAAGACCCTCTTTTTACAATATTTTTATAGGCCTCAGCATCCCTGAAATTTAGCCACTGTTGTCTTTTTGATCCGGCTCCGTTTAATCCGGTATCATCCCCATTTCGCCAGATAGCATCTCCATAATACAACCAATAAGGGGAAGGCCATGTACCTACAGTCAGACTAAAAAATAAGTCCGGCTTAATTTTCCGTAAGTCAGGAATAAGTTTCAATAAGGCATTTATGTCCTTTTCATAGCTTGCACTGGCACCTTCTGTGTCATTCCCCAGACCAACGCCATCAAACTTAAACATGGTAACGCCCTGGCTTTTTACAAAATCTGAAGCCACATCAATAAATCGGTTGTAGTATATAGGTCCACTCAACGAAAAACCATTTGAATTTGTCTCGAAAGGCGGGTTTTGTTTCTTTCCATAAGCTAGCCGTTGAGCTTTCGCTTCATCATAACCGCCCCATGGAGAAATCCAGACTCCTAAGCTTGAGTTATACTTTTTGGCAAGCGCTGACAGTTTATTGAAACCATTCGGAAATCCTGTATTAAATTGCCAGAGCGTTTGATTATCATCCCAGCCATCATCAAAAAGAAAAGCATCCATTTTAATTTTTCTCTTAATAATCAGACTGTCAGCAAATGTTTGTATCCTGTCCAGACACGAAGTTTCGTCTAACTTTCTGTCTACCCATGAAATATCAAACCATGAATTATAATGCAACTGCTGATGATAAGGTTTTACTCGTTCTCTTTCCAGATAAAACAAGAAACTCCTTCGCAGTTGGTTGTTTGAAGTAACTCCCCAGACAGTCGAGAATTCTAATGGAGTGATTTTGGTAATTGATTCATAACGTCTGATAAACGATGAAACCAGTTGACCGGTTGTGTCAACCTGACTCATGGGATGTTCGAATGCACAAAAGAAATTATTTCCTGAAAGAGGTGAACCTGCAACTATTCCTGTCTGTTTCAATCCACTGTTGACGGGAAAGTCTATTAAACCGATTTTATCGACACGAAGAGAATCTATAACGCTTAATGTAAATTTTTGAATGATATAATTCGATCCGTCTTTTAATGATACTTCCCAATGAATTTTCAACCCTGATAGCTCATTATAAAAATCTGCTGATATATTTTCCCCTTTGTAACGATCGGATTCTTTTATCGCATTTGGCTGTCCTTTTATTGAATTGATAACCGGGGTTTTTATCAACTTAAAATCATTTGAAGTAATACATTCTCCATTCGCAAGTTTTAAATAATACCAGGGATTGCCTTCCCAGTTGATGATCTGCTTTGTTTCTTTATTTAAGAAGCTTTGCGCATGAACCACCTGATTGACGACCGACCACTTTGCCTCAAGACTGTTATTTTTTACTTCAAATTGTGTGTTTTTAATCCCGGCTTCGGCTATGCCAATAGATTTTCCCGGATAAACAGGTTGTGCAAAAGTGCTGTTCAACAGGATTGAAAACAGACTTGCCAGGTAGAAATATCTCATTTTGTTCATTGATTGATTTGCTGAATTTTTAAATGCTGAATTATTGTTTCTTGTTTTTAGTTGCTATTAAAAAAATACCATCTGGTACTGAACCCTTACTCCGGTATTACAATATAATAGAATTAAAATGTGACTGATGTTTTTGGTTCATAACACGTTTTAGTAAAAATCTATTTTAGCTTTTCAAACCAGAGCAAGTCATCTAATGAGACATTAAATTGCTTACTAACTGGTCCTTTGATAAGTAAGCCTTTGCTGGTTTTCCATTTCCCTTTTGGAAAAACAACGCCCCTTTTAAATTCCTTCTCTACCATTGGGGCAACCATAATGCTTTCGCCCAACATATACTGATCTTTACAGTTTTCAAACCCCTGATTGGGAAACGAATACTCCATATTGCTTACAATTGGGTCACCCGTTTCGGCACTTCTTTTTGCTAATTTTATAATCAGAGGAACAAAAGATTGCCTGATTTTTACAGCTTTTTTTACTGCTTCTAAATGATCATTGTCTAAAACCCGCCATGGAGCTACTGAGAATTGCATCATTGGCATCAAAGCCTGACATTGAGCCGAACGGACAATTAAATCCTGATCTAATTTACTTCCCGGAAGAAAGGAAGAATAATCGCCTCCTCCAATCATATCAGGGCATGAAAAAGGATAACCCAATAAAGCAGCTATTGTAATGTCCGGAACCAGCTTCTTTAAATCATCCCAGGTATGAAGTTTATCCCGGAGTCTTTCTACCAAAGGTTTGTTCCCTCGTTTCCACATAGCACGGTATTCATTCAGGGGATACTCTAATCCAAATAATCCCCAGAGTTCGGTATGCTCATTTGAAGAAAATTTCCCGAATGATAGAGAGTTGCCCGGATAAAACTGTGGATCACCTGCATCAAACTTGAAGCCATCTATGCCGTAATCTTTTACAATTTTCTGTAATTGATTTTTGTACCAGATTACAGCTTTCGGATTTGAGAAATCCATAACGAAACTATATCCATTCCACCAGTTTATCATTGCAGGTGTGCTGGATTCAGACCATGTTCTGTTTATATCCCCCTCATTATTCATTAGAATAAGTTTCTCCTTCAGCAATTCTCTCGACTCTTCAGTATCGGGGCTAATAAATGGAGAAACCCACAGCATAACTTTAAAGCCTAAACCCTTTAATTCAGTAATCATTTCTTTCGCATCAGGGAACCGGTCTTTTCGGAATTCAAACTTTCCATAATATGGTGCCCAATTGTCATCAATCATCAATACTCCTGCAGGAAATCCATTATTAATAATATCGTGTGCGTATTTTAATATATCTTTCTGATTTTGATTGTAAATGAGTTCTATCCAGGTATTATACTGGGGACTTTTAAAAAGCAGTGAATCGGGGTACTTTCCCGAGGCGGGAAAGAATCTTTTCGATGCAGCAATATAAGCATCTTTTAAATTATCACCACTTTTTTCAAGTAAAATGGTATCAGTATAATCAGTCAGAATTATTTCATTGTTTTTAATCAAAAAGGCAAATGGAGCATTACTCCAGATGTATCGCCCTTTTGTTGATAAAATCAAGGGTGCAGCCTGATTGGTCTTTGTATCTCCATTCATGTTAATGGAATAACCTTCCTGAAAAGGCATTTTATCTCCTTCATTTACTGCGGCACCAAACCACTTTTCACCCGATTCAATAGGTATGACTTTTTTTAATTGAGCATTTGTTGTTGCTAAACAAAAGCTTACCGGTATAAAAAATAAAAGAATCCTTGTTTTGTATTTTAATTTACTTAGTATAAGCATATTGTATTTTTAATTGTACTGATTTGTATACCTTATTGCAACTGAAATAGGGTACGAAACAGAGATGACGATCTATAACGGGTTGAATTCAATGGATTCACCTCATCAGGTATAATTTTAGAAAGTAGATCTTTACTTTTTAATTTACAGTTATTGTCAGCAGTTTATTTAACCCGGTAGATTTACTCCAAACATTTACATTTGCCAGATGAATACTGTATTCAGGCCGATTTGAAAGAGTAGTTCTTGGGTCGGGAAGATTCAAAGAAACATCATATTCCTTACCTTTCATTTCAACAGGCAACGTGTATTTTGCATTAATACTGTATTCACCTCCGGCAAACCATTGGCGGGGATCACAGTCCAGTTTGACGATATATTTATCAGTTGAGTCAGTTTTCGAACTGAAAATCATTTCCACATTACGAGGGTTGAAAGGGGAAGAAAACCCGACATTTTTGATTGAAAGTTCTGCTGAAAAGGTATTTCCGGCAACCGGCTTTTGCGTAAATTTTCCCTGAGTCAGCACAAAGCGGTATCCCAGTCCTTTATTAATTTCATCCATGCAACCATTTATTAACCAATCATTGATCACTGACCCGTTATAACCTGAATTTAGATAGGACCAATGGTATTTTTGCATTTGAATCAACGCATTGCTACAGTCTGAATAACTGGATGGCTGACAGGTTTCACCACCCATTGCAGTGTATCTTGAATCTTGCTGCCAGAATTTCATTTCCTGTGCACTTTCGAATGTCCCCATGTCACTGCCATCAGCCAAAAAACAATCGTTATGACAGGCAATACGCGATAAATCGGATTGATTGTAAGCTGTCGCTTGGGTGAGGGTATCGGCATTAGTAATATTAAAACAATTAATTTTAAATGCAGGCGTCCGGACACAAATCATACGATCTTTAGGCAGAGACGATAGTAATGCATTCAAAACGGCACGACGTGGAGCAAAATCATCCTGAGTAGAAGGTGACATAATAAAGTTAGAAGTATAATACCATTCGCCCCAGACTCCTACAAATCCGGCCTGCATCACGTATATTATATCCGAGTATTCAATTAAATACGGAGTTAGTTGTTGAATATGCTGTAATACTATATCTTGCGGAGCATCCCATGGTTTACTGTTTTGGTCAGGTGTATATGCAAAGCGTAAAATACATTTACAGCCTCCTGCACGTATGGCTTTCATGTTTGTTTCTATTAAGGATAGAAACTCATTTGAGATAGGTTTATCACGAAATTGATCTAAATAATACATTGTAAGCATTAAGGTATGCCCAATATATCTTTGCGCTTTTACCGCAGAAACACTCAATACATTATTCATGTTGGATGAATAATAATCCTGCTGGCTGTAAAATCCTCGTTCAGGATTCACAATCGCAGAGTCTGACTCTACATAAACTACTTTAAGTAACCCGTCATTTGGTACCGGGGTATTTGAATTGCAGGATAAAAACGAGAGGATAAAAAATAGGATAAAACCTACTTCAACGATTTTGTTTCTCATGAAGTGACTAATTAACTTCGGTTTATAAAAACTTGTGGAATAAAAGTACTTGTTACTGCAAATTAGCAAAATAAAAGACTGTGAATATTTATTCAAATTAGTTCTACTTTGACAGATTAAAATAATAAAAAAATGAGACAAGATTAACAGAATTAACAGGTTTCATATTATTCAATAATCATCTAAACAACATAAATTTAACAGGTTTTTGGATTATATCATTCCTTTAGGGCAAAATTGACATGTTAATCCTGTAAATCCTGTCTGAAAAATAGAAACTGTTAAAGTAGAATTAGTATTTCAATAATTATACAACCAATTAAAGGTGGAAAATATGCAGGCATGGACTGCGAATTAACTAAATCCATGCCTGCAACAATCTAAATAACACCTTATTTATAAAACTAATTACTTAATGTTACTTGCAACAGAGTTGATTTGGAAACTCCACCACCAGGCAAACATCCACCAATACTCCAGGTTGGAGTTTGTACAAACACTCCAAATCCAATTGTTGTAGCCCATTGAGTGGTAACTAACTCTTTAACAATTCTTCCTTCAAATTCAACAATTGTACCACTGACAATCTTTGGTTTAGACATGGTAATTACACCACTTCCTGCTGGAACCGTATTTACCCAGGCCCATGCTGTTTGATCAGTTGCTGTTGCCGGGAAATTATAGACAGCATCATCAGATAAATTATTAGCTAATAAACCATCTAACATGTAATCTGCACCACATGAGCCGGCCCATAACCAGGAATTATTCCCTGTTGTCCCAAGATTATCAGAATTAATGTAAAAGTCAAGTGAACCGGTCTTCAGAGTATCCATTTTTACGTAGAAATAGATAAAGTTCGCGTCGGTACAAACTTTTAATGTTTTAATAGCTGTAATTTTGGCTGTATCAGGGAGTGTAGCAGTGAACAATTTACTGCTTGATACTGCTGTCCAATCACTGAAATCGCCGTCGATTGCGATAATCGGTTTTGTTACACTAATAGTTTCTGAATACGTTTTTGAGCCACCTTCATTTGTAGCTGTCAAAACAACTGCGTATGTTCCTGAAGTGGCGTAAATGTGAACAGGATTTATGTCCGTAGAAGTGGTTTTATCTCCAAAATCCCATGAATAACTTGTTGCACCTGTACTTGTGTTTGTAAAGGTAACAGTATCTGTTTTCATTACATAAGTAAATGTTGTAATTGGCGGAACAGTAGATTTACTACAACTAAATAAGAGAATGGCTGTTACAGCCACGAGTGTAAATTTAATTTGTTTTTTCATCTTGTTTGTTTTAAAATTAGTAATTATGTAAAATTGTTTAGTAATATTTGTGTTTGTAACTAGTTATTAGCAATACCGCTTACCAACGTTTCGTTCGCTGGAATAGGATATTGTATTTTGCTGTCAGCATAATTAATAATTTCCCATGGCTGTACTCCTGAATATTGGCGATCCATAGTAAGCTTATTCCTGTAAACATCAATCATTCGCTGACCTTCAAATGCAAGTTCTAATCGACGTTCGTCTAATACGACATCTAATACTGATGTATATCCATGCATGTTTGTTGATGAAAATAGTGCTGTTCCTGATAAACCCGCACGGGTACGAATTACATTTACATCGGCTAATGCATTATCATTCTGTCCTGATTTGGCAAAAGCTTCCGCGCGATTTAAAATCACCTCTGCCCAACGCAACATAACAGGCGAGCTTAACATAGGGTCATTATTTTGATAGGAGAATTTTGTTACATAGTATAATGGGAATGTATTTCGGGTAAGCATATTTCTAACCAATCGAACCGAGGTTTGAGTCCCGTTATAATTGATAGAATATTGATTGTACCCATTTACGCTTTCAGACTTCACATATATCTTCGCAGAATTATTCAGAAAGTAATACATTCCGGTTCCACTATCGAAAGTTACCTTGTGTATTTCGTTTGAACGGAAATTAACACCATCAGCTGCCACAGGGAAATAAATCATTTTAGTAGTGTCATTGGCAACATACTTTGGGATTACAAAACCATACCGGACATCATTCGGATAACGTTCGTATAAGTTATTCAGCTGATCGGATGAATAGACTTCCCCCCAACCGGTTTCATCATTCAAATACATTGAACCTATTGAAGACTGTCCTCTGGATTCAAGGGGAGTATGAGCTATAGCGAATAATGTTTCCTTAGATGTTAACGCATTGGCAAAATAGTGTGGAAATGTCGCAGTCGGTTCGAGCATTGAAGAAGGGTTGCTACCATTTAACATGCCATTTACCATATCAATTACTTTTTGATTATCTTCCATGTACAAATAAACCCTGGAAAGCAATCCCTGAGCAGCTTCTTTTGAGGCGTAACCGGCATTCCCCCGCCTGGCGCCTCCATTACTCATTAATGTGACAGCTTCATTTAAATCTTTTACAATCTGATCATATACTTCACCTACTGTAGCTCGTATAGTAGTCGTATTAGCTGTTGCAGTCCGTATCACGACACCGGGATTTGAACGGCCAAGCGAATAGGGTTTTGCATATAAAGTGACTAAATTCAGGTGACTAATGGCACGTAAAAAATAATTTTCGCCTACAACATAATCAGTCTGTTTATCGACCCCGGTCTTTACTGATTCAATCACTGAATTAGCACCATAAATAATTTTGTAGCCCAGCCACCACAAAGTTGTGACGTTTGCCAGTGTAGGATCGGTTTGGTAACAGGTAGCCTGATACAATGGATCGGTTGTTCTGCCCGATAAGCAAATGTTATCGCTTGGAAACTCTGACATTTGAAAGAAGTGGCGCACATAGGAATTTCCACTTGCGTATGACCAACTTGTTAGATATTCATCTTTAAATAAAGAATAATTTCCATCTGTCATATAAACAGCTCCGCTCTGAGCCTGAGTTAATTGAGAAGGACTCATACCGTCGCTCGGGGCATAATCCAAATTACAGGATGTCAGCAGGAATAACATCGGAGTGGCAAATAGTATAAATAGTTTTTTCATTTTTCGCATTTATTTGAGTTCATGAATATTGTAATTAAAATCCTATTTCTAGTCCTAACATGATCTGTTTGCTACTAGGGTAGTTGTTAGTATAAAAACCCGCTAAGACATAATCGGTCGTTTTTGAAGAAACTTCAGGATCCATTCCTGAGAACTTATCAAATGTAAATAAGTTATCGGCTGATACATATATTTTACATCGTTGAATATGTGCTGATCTTACTAATTTATAGGGTAGCTCATAACCGAGTTGCAGGTTTTTAATCCTGAAAAAACTCCCGTCTTCCAGATAACGGGAAGATGTACTGTTTGAAGAGAGATTCCCGTTCATGACCAATTTCGGATCAGTAGCTATATCCCCAGCCTTTTGCCAACGTGTCCAGCCTAAGCCATTGTTGAGTGACATTTGATTGTAACCCAAATAGGCTCCATCAGCATCAAGAGCTAAACGGTTGTAATTGAATATCTTATTACCATACACAAAATTTGTGGTAACCCTAAGATTAAAACCGTGGTACGTAAAATTATTTGACCATCCGCCTGTAAATAATGGAGTTGCCTTGCCTACAACCTGAAAAGTAGCCTGTTTGTAATCGCTTGTTTTAACACGACCTGTTATATTTCCTTTCGTATCATACTCTATTTTTTCCCATACCGGATTCCCATTTGCAGGGTCGACACCTAACCATTTAGGCATAAACCAGCTGTAAATATCCTGTCCACGCTTAACCTGTTGGCTAATGCCACTTCTGGTCTGAAGGAAAGCCTGATCCTGCGGTGTTTCAGTTACAACATTTTTGTTAAACCCAATATTGAAACTCATTTCCCATTTAAAGTTTTTTGTACTTATATTGGTCGTATTCAATCCAAATTCAATACCTCGATTCCTGACACTTCCGGCATTCTTCAATACATCAAAAAAACCGGTTGTTGGTGATAGTGGAACTCTAAGCAATAAATCTTTATTGTCGGTATTATACAAATCAATATTCAGTTGAATTTTTTTGCCCAGATTAATATCTACACCCACATTGGTCATGTATGCTGTCTCCCATCCTAAATAGGGATTGGATAATTTGCTTGGAATGGCTGCGACAACACCTTGATAAGAACTGCTTAACGTATAAGAAGACAGATATTCATAGTCTCCGATATTAGAATTTCCCGTAACTCCGTAACTTGCACGTAATTTCAGAAATGTAATTATCTTACTGTCTTTTAAAAAATCTTCCTTGCTGATTAACCAGGAAGCAGCTCCTGATGGAAACCAACCAAGGCGCTTTTTTGGGGCAAACTTTGAACTTTCATCCGCACGTAAGGATGCTGTAGCAAAATACTTACTGTCATAACTATATTGAATCTGTCCGAATCCGGAATAGGTTCTTATGGGTATTGAGTTCCCTCCGATTGAATAGACAGAACTGGCATTCAAGGCATCCGTTCCGGCTGGCATCCCCTGACCTGCTGCCGAGGTATAATCAACATTTGACTGTCCCCATTCCCAACCAAGCAACGTATTTATGGAGTGGTTTCCAATTTTATTATCGGACTTTAATATATTTGTTGTTCCAAATGAATTTCCCATATATATAGTATTAGACAAATATCCGTTTGCATATTGTGGACTAAATGTTCTTGGATCAATATACATTACATTCTTTGATGTGTTTTGATCATAGCGATTGGTGGTTGTAAAGACCAACCAATCCAAAATAGACCAGTTCATTTGAAAATCTGCAACAAGGTCATACGAATGGGTTTTATTATAATTATATTCTTCATTTTGTAAAGCATTCCATTTGTCCTGCGAATACCATGTAGAACCGTCGGTACGGGTGGAACTTGTGATTTTCTCCAGATTCCCGCTTTTATCATATGGCGTATCCCATGGCATTTTTGTATAGGCATCATTTAAAGTGGTCCAGCTTGAAGCTTCCTGAATATCAGAGTTGGTATATGCCAAACGGACATTCATATCTAAATTTTTATACAACTTAGAATTTAAATTTATCCGCCCCGATACCTTTGTATATCCTGTATTGATCAACGTCCCTGCTTCTTTATAATAATCCAGACTGGTAAAATAGGATGTTTTACCATTGCTGGCAGATGCCGAAACATAGTCATCATTTACTAATCCTGTTTTAAAAAATGCATTTTGCCAGTTAAAGTTAGTATGTAATATTGATGAAGGTCGTAGAATTGAAAACAACGCAGGACTAAAAAGTTGTTTCTGCTCATCGTATAATTCTTGTGTATCCATCATTACAAAATGGCCAAATAAGGCTGACTTACTACCTACTGTAGCTTTCACATCTATTTTAGTCGGTTGGTTTAATGAAGCCGTTTTTGTTGTTACTACAATTACCCCACCCGAAGCAGCCGAACCGTATAAAGCTGTAGCTCCTGCATCTTTAAGGACAGTAATGGTTTGTACATCATTTGGATTAAAAGATCCTCCGGGAATACCATCTACAACATAAAGCGGATCGGCAGCAGCAGTAATTGAACCTGTTCCCCTGATTCGTATTTCAGCAGCTGAACCGGGTTGTCCCGTAGCATTTGAAACTGAAACACCGGCTACTTTTCCTTCAAGCATATTTCCTATGTCAGAAGTAGTGACATCAGTTAACTTATCAGCCGTAAGTGTCACCGCAGAACTTGACAATTCGGATTTTTTTTGGCTTGAATACCCCATAACAATAACTTCATCGAGGTTTTGCGAGTTTTCTTCTAAATTTATTTTTAAGTTATTATGTGAATCCACTTTTAATTCATAAGGATAATAACCGATATACGATACAATTAATGTGGATTGGTCATCTGCATCCAGAGAAAAATTTCCATTTGCATCTGTCACAGTTCTTGTTTTAGACCCTTTTACCATTACGATGGCTCCTATCAGAGGCTCTCCTTTTTGATCGGAAACCAGTCCTGTGATTTTTGTTGATTCGCCGGATGCCTTAGCATTTTTCGGTGTTTTTTGAGGTTTAAAAATTGAAATGTTTTTTCCTGAAATTTCATAAGTAATCTGCCGTTGTTTAAACAGTTGATTCAAAACTTCTTCAATACTTTTATTTTCAGCATCGATTGAAACAACTTCCTTCAAATTTACATCATTGCTTCGTACAAGAAATGAAAACCCACTTTGAATCTCAATCTGATTTAAGACTTCACTTAAAGGTTTATTCTTAAGCTTTATAGTGATTTTATTTACCTGTGAAGAGGCCGAAAAGCTCAACGAAGCAGAAAAATAGCATAAAAGGAAAGCTAATAACCTGAATGAAACAAAATGTTTCAGTGCGTCATTAATTTGTGTAATTAATTTGTTTTCCATTTGTAATTATTTTAAAATTTATAAAATTTATAGTACTTATATGCGTATTATTGAGATATACCTGGAGTATATTCTTATTGTCTGTTTTTAATTATAATTGTTTTTCCATTATATTTTCTTGTGAATTTCTTGTCAACGTCTAAATAATCCAGAATATCGTTAAGTGGTTGTTTCAGATTGAGACTTCCTGAAAAAACCTCGCTTTTAATATTTTCTGTTTCAAGTTTAATCTTGACATCATATTTTCGCTCCAGATCTTTTACAATATTCTCAAGGGTCGCATCAACAAAACAAAGCCTTCCAATAGTCCACTGCGCAGATTTATCGGCAATAGCTTTATAGGAGAACATTGTTCCGGTTTTTTTTGTATATATTATTTTTTCATTTGGAGCTAATGTAAGTTTCTTTAAGCTTCCATTATTCCGTGTTGTAACATCAACTTTCCCTTCCAGTAAATTCACTTCTACTGTTGGATCGTCAAGATAAGAACGTACATTAAAAACGGTTCCAAGAACTTTAATTTCGATATTATTTGTATGAACAAGGAACGGTTTACTTTTATCTTTAGTTACCTGGAAATAGCCTTCCCCGGTTAGTAGAACATCTCTGGTCTTTTTACCGTATAAATTATTATACTTCAATGTGGAACCTGAATTTAGCCATGCAACAGTGCCATCAGGAAGAATTATTTTGGCTTGAGAACCTAGTGGTACTATTGTTTCGCAATTAGCGAGTTTGTTAGATATATTGCTATTAGAAAAAATATAGTAGGAAGAAATGGAGGTTGAAAGAACGAAAATTATAACTGCAGCAATTCTTGAGAATTTATGGAATAGGTTTGTTTTTTCATTTAGCACAAATCCATTATTCAAAACATGAATTAAATTCTTATAGTTAAATTTCTTTTCTTTTTCAAATAAAGGTATAAATGAGATTGCTCTTGTTTTGGCCATCTCACTATATAAAACTTTGTATTTGGGGTCTGAATTGAGGATGTCTAATAACGAGCGTTCTTCATCATCAGAAATGTTCCCTGATAAATGATTGCTCATTAGATATTTAAATTGGTTGTTCTTGTCTTCCATTATAGATAGTCATATTGCTGTTTATCGCACTCTATAACTATATACACATCTCGACCAGGAAACATTTAGGCAAATCCTGTTTTTTTTCGTTTTTCTTCAAAAAAAAGAATATTGTAAAAATGAAAGAAAAATAATAGTGAATCCTTATTAGAAATGATGGATTCAATTCAGTTGGGAATTATTCGTTTAGAAGGAGTACAACTAATCACGTTAATGAATATATTTGATTAAATAATGGAGAAATAATCAATTATTACCTGATATTTATCATTATTGTATCTCCGGTTTGATTTATTCTGTATTTCTTATCTACGTCAATGTACGAAAGGATTTCTTTCAATGAAAGATTTAGATTTAAGCTGCCTGAAAATAATTCTTTTTTAATTTGTTCATTTGCAATTTGAATTTTCACATTGTATCTGCGTTCCAGGTCTTTTGAAATTTGTTCTATAGTTGCATCGACAAAGCAAAGTTTTCCTGTAGTCCAGAGTGCTGAACGGGATGCATTTGTTTGAAAACTTTCAGACTTCTTTGTAATTCGATTGTATATAAATCTGTCATCTGGTTTTATTATGATCATTCCAGCGTCTTTGTTGTCAGGTAAAGAGATAGCTACTGCACCTTCAATCAAATTTACAGTGATTTCTTCTTCATTCTTATAAGCCTTCACATTGAAAACCGTACCAACATCATTTACATCTAATTCTCCAGTATGAACAGTAAACTGTTTTTTATTATTTTTAAAAACAACAAAATAACCTTCCCCCGAAAGTGCTACTTCTCTGTTCTTTTTCCCATATGACTGATTATATTTGAGAGATGACCCTGAATTGAGCCAAACAATTGTACTGTCAGGTAATATTATTTTTGTTTGAGAGCCGATGGGTGCTATAGTTTCATAACAGATGGATGAATCACCGGGTGTAGTAATGTCTCTATAAATGTAAAACAAAGAGACAGATACCGAAATTACTAAAATAACGATAGCTGCTATTTGTCTAAGGTTATGCATCCATGAGCGGGACATGTTTTTTGTAGGAACATCTTCTTTGATTCGTTCAAGTATGTGGTTATAGTTTTTCTGCTTCCCGGCTTCAATTTGAGGAATAAACGAAAGTGCACGTATTTTTATCATTTCGTCAAACTGCGTTTTAAAATCAGCACTTGATTTTAATAGCTCGGAAAGGCGCTGCTGATCCGCTTCGGAAATATCTCCCGAAATGTAATCTATCATTAATTCTTCAAAATTATTATTATTGCTTTGCATGCTTTATATATAGGGCGATTTATAATATTAATATAAAACAATAAGAACCAAAATACAAATAAGATGACTAAGAGAGACCTTCAATTTATCAGTTGCATTTTTAAGTTGAACTCTAACGGTACTAACAGTGATTAATTGTTCTTTTGCAATCTCTTCAGGCAATTTACCAAAGAAAAGGAATTGCTCAAAAATAATTCTGCATTTTTCCGGTAATTGTGCTATTGCATTACGGACTTCTTTTTCTATCTCTTGCGTTTCTAAATATTGAAGTGGAGTTGGATTTGTCAGAATATATTCTTCCTGAAAATCAAGAAGCAGCTTTTTGTGTCCTGACAACGCCCGTTCAGTTGTTCTTTGTGCCCGAATATAGTTTAAACAACCATTCTTGACGGATTGAATTAGATAATAATGTATAGGATATGATAGTGTGTGTCGTTTGTGCCAGACATTGATAAATACATCATTTACTATCTCATTGGCAACATCCTTATTAAAGATATAACAAAGTGCCACCGTATTGAGATAGGTGTAATAGCAATCATATAGTAAAGAAAATGCCTTTTCTTCACTATTTGATATCTTTATGATCAAATCTTCAGTTATTTCTTTTATCGACATTGACGTTTAACTTAATTTATTTAAATATAGCTATTCGAAATGTATATCAACTATTGACAAAAGTAGTGATTTTTGATTTAATTACAAAGTTTCATATAGAAATATCAATCATACATGATTCACATAAGACCTATATATAAGATATATAATTATATATGTCCTGTTTTTAAATTTATGTTTCTTGAATTTTTAGATTCAGGAGTTCTAATGACAACGAGACTGACTGTTAATTAACTCTAACAGATATAGACAGAGGTTGGCTATCCAGAGCTGTACCCCAGTTTTTATTTGGTTTTGCCCCCATACGATAAATAATGTTCCCGCCATTAATTAATTCGTTGAAAGGAATATAGGTTTTGTCCCATTTTTTTCCGTTTAAGGTCATGGATTGGATGTAAATATTCTTTTCAGAATAGTTGACAGCTTTCATTTCTATTTTCTTTCCGTTGGAAAGATTGACTGTGGCTTCCTTAGCACAGGGGCTTCCGATAACATATTGATCGTTTACCGGACATACAGGATAAAATCCCAGTACATTAAAGAGATACCATGCCGACATTTGACCGCAATCGTCATTTCCACACAACGAATTGGGCTTGTTGCCATATTGTGTTTTCATGATTTGATGAATCCAATACTGGGTTTTCCAGGGTTCACCGGCATAGTCGAAGAAATAAGCAATTTGTTGGCTTGGCTCATTACCGTGCCAGTACTGGCCGATTATTCCATGGATATCCTCAACCCCTTTTGAGGGTGTAATAAACAATGTATCCAGTTTCGCAACAAATTGCTTTCTGCCACCCATCAGATTGATCAATCCCTGTACATCCTGTGGAACATACCAGGTGTATTGCCAGCTGGTTGCTTCGGTAAAATCACCCGAATTCTGATAATCACCGGGATTAAACGGGGTATGCCAGTTTCCCTTCGAATCTTTCCCTCGCATAAACTTTGTTCCGGGATCAAATATATTTTTATACGCCATTGCCCGTTTTATAAAATAGTCAGACTCGGCTGTCTTTCCCAACGATTTAGCCAATCGGGCAATACAATAATCATCATACGCATATTCCAATGTTTTGGATACCGATTCGTTTTCCATGTCATAAGGGACATACCCCAGTTTATTATAGGTGGCCAACTGATCATAATCGGGATTCATTGCTGTCATTTTCATAGCCTGAAAAGCATTTTCCGCATCAAAATTCCGGTTGCCTTTCAGGTACGCATCAGCGATAACAGAAACTGCGTGGTAACCGATCATACACCATGTTTCATTGCTGTAAAACGTCCATATCGGTAATAAGTGGTCAACGCTCTGATCATAATGAGCCAACAGCGACTTAACCATATCTGTATTCCGGTCGGCCTGCACCAGATTGAATAGCGGATGAACAGCCCGGTAAGTGTCCCATAGTGAAAAGATGGTATAATTGGTAAAATCTTTTGCCTTGTGAACGTTTTGATCAAACCCCCTGTATTCACCGTTTACATCCGAATAGGTATTTGGCGTCAGAAAAGCGTGGTATAAAGAGGTGTAAAAAGTTTCCTTTTCTTCCTGATTTCCTTCAATCGTTATTTTGTTTAATTCCTTATTCCATTTCTCCTTTGTTGTTGCAACCACTTTGTCAAAATCCCAACTGGGAATTTCTGTATCCAGATTTTCAAGGGCATTGGTCGTGCTGACAGCTGAAATACCTACCTTCACCATGATGGTTTGCTGACCGTCTGTATTATAACGGGCATAAAACTGAATGTCAGTACCTGCACTCTCATATTTACTTGTAAAACGACTGGTGTTATAGAGTACCGGTTTCCCGTTATTGACTATTCCAAATTCAGAAAAGGGTTTGGAATATCTGGCAGCAAAATAAACAGAACGTTCCTTTGCCCATCCGTTTACCATATGCATCCCTGTTACTAATTGCCCGTTTTCTATCCTCAAATGGGACCAGATTGTCTTCCATTGCAGAACATGAGCCAGATCAATCATCACATTGGCACTATCTGATTTTGGAAATGTAAATTTCAGAATCCCGGCTCTTTCAGTTGCTGCCAGTTCCACTGTAACTTTATATTCCGGCAAATAGACAGAATAATATCCGGGGGTTGCCTTTTCCTGTTGATGGGAGAAACGAGTAATATATCCTGTATTAGGCTTTCCTTTTATGCCGGGTTGAAATTTCAAATGCCCGACTGACGGCACAAAAAGGAAGTCGCCCAGATCAGGACAACCTGTTCCGCTGAAATGCGTCATACTAAATCCGTACATCGTACTATCTTTATACTGATAGCCAGAATCTGCCTCCCAGTCTTTAATTTCCGTATCCGGACTGAGTTGAACGAATCCAAAAGGGGCAACTGCACCCGGATATGTATTTCCATCTCCCTGAGTCCCCACAAAAGGATTTACATAGCTACTCAGATCACCGGAACCTTTCATTGTTTTATTCCCTTGCTGCACTATTTGTTGAGAGGATAAGAAACTTACAGCACTCATTAAAACAACTAACAAAGTTATTCTTTTCATTGTCAGACTATTTATAGGTTTATATATTGCTTTTCGGTTTTCAGGTTTTATCACCATGTGAAATTTTTTAAGTTGTGTTTCTTTTTAATATCAAAGTTGACATGACCAAATATATCCACATTAAAAATACTGATTATACTTTTTACTTAGAACCAGGTCTTTAATCGTATGAATGATGATTATTCTTTGAATAAAGTTCTAAATATATTACTCCTCAAAAGTATATATATTTTACAATGAACTATACAATTTTGTAAAATTAAACAAAAAATCTTTTATTGACCGGATCTGTGAATCAATTAAACAAGCAGATGAAGGAAGGGGATTATTTATTTAAAATTACAATCTGTTTTTCTTGTCCCTCATCCTGCGATATGTATTTTCTGAAATTATTCAAATATTACACTGAAATTATGTTCACATGACGCCCGGATAAAAAAAACATTAGGAAATAATAACGGAAATATAACGGAGATATTACGATCCTAAATAGAGTCATAATATTACCGTTACATTACCATTACATTATCGTTATATTACCGTAATATATCAATAATTCCGGCGGAATGTAAGTGTAATTTCGCGGTAATCCGACAAAATTATGCGTATCCGTTTTTTTTTAAATAAATGTCGTTTTTGGCTTAGAAAAAATTAAAGGCAAGAGTTCAATTAAAATACTCATTTATTCCGATAACGCGTCATCTGCAGGCACGATAACATATTATTGCTGACCATCTCAAACCCTTATCTTCACATACCTGATATCGTCGTAGAAATATTAGCGTCAATAGATACTTATAGAGGTTCAATTTTTAGATTAATAATTTCAACATTATTTTGATGCTTCTTCCAGGAAAGCATTTGGTTGAAATTCCGCATTGAAATTCCGCCGGTATTGATTTGTCATGATTGTATGTTTAACTAAAAATAATTTCGTACATTTGGCAATTAGAAAACGGGAAAGGTTATTTTTATTTCGAAAACAGGGAATAGACTCATTATTAAAAGTAAAGTTATTAAAATCGGGATAAAAGTGTTATGAAGGGAATAAATAATAAGAATAAACAAATCATTTTAACTGTAGTAATGGCAATTACCCTGACAGGGTTGTTGACTAACTGTTCCAATCAGTCAAAGAAGACAACTGAGTCAACAACCGGACAGTCGGGTAAAACATTGACAGGCGCGGGGACTACATCTGTACCGACATCTCCTCTGCCAACCGATACTTCAACATACAATAAAATAATTGTTTCAGAGGCTAACGGGGATACTACCGGTCGGTGGCCGGTAAAGAAACAGCCTTATCCATTACCGGGTGCGATATTGCCTTTTAAAAGGATTGTAGCGTATTATGGGAATCTGTTTTCGAAGAAAATGGGCATTCTGGGACAACTTCCTCCTAAAGAAATGTTAGCCAAAATGGACATTGAACTGAAGAAATGGGAAAAGGCAGATCCTAAAACTCCTGTTCAACCTGCACTACATTATATTGCAGTAGTAGCCTCAGGAGTGAAAGGAAAAGATGGTAAGTTCCGCACCCGTATGCCGGACAAACAAATCGATTCGGTACTGACCATTGCCCGAATGAGGAAGAATATGATTGTTATTCTAGACATACAGGTGGGATTGAGCAGGATAGAGGATGAGTTGCCACGTCTGGAAAAATATCTTAAAATGCCTTTTGTCCATTTAGGTATCGATGCGGAATTTTCAATGAAAAACGGCAAAAGACCCAGCACCAGCATTGGTACTTTTGATGCAACGGATGTGAACTACTGTTCGGATTATCTGGCAAAACTGGTAAGGGAACATCATCTGACCCCGAAAGTATTCATTGTACACAGGTTTACACAACACATGATCACCAATTCACGTAATATTAAACTGCATCCGGAAGTTCAGATA
>Ga0302288_1001029_pt1 | contig 19510 bp, 16 predicted proteins | sample III_Fen_N1_1_FD_194549 | JGI IMG/M metagenome (GOLD analysis project Ga0302288, IMG submission 194549) | Peat permafrost microbial communities from Stordalen Mire near Abisko, Sweden - III_Fen_N1_1 | ecosystem: Environmental > Terrestrial > Soil > Wetlands > Permafrost | place: Sweden: Abisko...
GATTGTGTTGAGTTTTGGGATATACTTAATTGGTAAAGGCGAATTTACGGTTGGTTTATTGATAAGCTATTTTGTGTACCTCAGTAATTTTTACAATCCCTTACGATCGATGGCCAATTTGTGGACCAATTTTCAAACCGCATTGGCTGGATGGGACAGAATTAACCAAATTTTAAATCTCGAAAACGATTTACCGATAAAGGAACAAACCAACGGTCTTAGTTCCGATGCTTTGCTGTCTTTCCAAGATGTATCGTTCAGCTATAACGAAGATACTGAGATTTTGCACCATGTAAGTTTCAATTTGGAACGAGGTAAAACATACGCTTTTGTAGGTCCAACGGGTGGTGGAAAAACAACCACTGCATCGTTAATGGCTCGATTGTATGATCCCAATGATGGCTCTGTTTTATTCTGTGGTAAAGATATAAGCTCAATGCCACTTGAAGAGCGGACACATCGCATAGGATTTATTTTGCAAGAACCGTTTTTGTTTAGCGGTACGGTGCGTGATAATATATTGTACGCAAATCCCGAGATGAGAGATTTTACAAATTCTCAATTGCTCGAAGCCTTACAAGAAAGCGGCTTGGATAGTCTGTTACAAGTGTTCGATCAGGGATTAGATACGCCCGTTGAAAGTAGTAACGAAAGCATCAGCCTTGGCCAAAAACAATTGATAGCCTTTATGCGTGCCGTGTTGCGTAAACCCGATTTATTAATACTCGATGAAGCAACTGCAAACATCGATACTGTTACCGAGAAATTGCTCGATTCTATCTTGCAAAAACTTCCTAATACAACAACTCGTGTTATCATAGCCCATCGCCTTAATACCATTGAAAATGCCGATGAAATCTATTTCGTTAATTCGGGAAAAGTTATTCGTGCCGGCTCACTCGACGAAGCTATCGATTTGTTGATGAAGGATAAAAATAAGTTTTCGAACAGGTAATTTTTTTATATGTTTGTGGAATGAATTTGTACCACAATTAATGCATATTAATAGCTCTTTATAGGTATCTTATTCCATTAAAATATAATAATAGTTTGTGTTTATAATGAAGTAAGTAATGAGAATATTTTATCATATTTCATCGGTCTATATACAAAGAGTTACAAATACGACAATATAATTTTATTATTTAATATAAGACATTACTGGCTTCTAAAAATATTTTTCTTATGAATGAAAAAATCAAATTGACAAATGGAATTAAAATATCAATAATCCTATTTTTGTTTGTAACCAGCTTTGTTGTTTTTAAATTATTAGAGAACCCTATTTTATATAAAGATACTCTTAATCGGGTTATTTGTTCGTATGTTAGAGATGATGTAAATAAATCAATAGTTTGGAAAAAATCAAATGTCCCATATTACTATATGGACACATTAAACACTAAGCGATGGGATGGCGTAATTTATTATAAAATAAGTAAATCGTATTATGATGGAGATAATTCAAAATATGCGTTTTTTCCCTTATTTCCATTGCTTTGGAAAATATCGAAAATAAGTGTTTTATATATCGGATTCTTTAATTATTTGATATTTGGATTATCAATATTATTGCTCTTTAATATCTTTCTTGATGACATTCAAATATCTACAATAGACAAATTATGTGTCTTCGTTATTTCCTTAGTATTGCCACCTATTGTTGTTAATTATTTGCCTTATTCCGAAGCTCTTTTTATTGCCACCTTTTCATTAGCAGCATATGGCTTAATTAAACAGAAGTATTGGTTGTATTTTATTGCAATTTTTCTTTTTGCAATGTCTCGTCCTTTATTTGTAATTATTGGTTTATCCTTTATTTTAACTGATTTACTTTTTTTAATTAGGCATAAAAGTGGCAAACACTTTTTAAAAGAATTATTCCTAAAATTATTACCATTATTCCTGGGAACTTTTACCGTCTTTTTTATGTTTTATTTGAATTCAGGATCGTTTTTTAAATATTTTGAATCAATTCATAAATATTGGAATGTAAACTTCAGTATTCCCAAAACGATTTCCGATTGGTCAATCGAAAGTTTTGGAATGAATGTGTTTACCATATTCTTTGTTTTATTTTTTGCAACTATTTATTTTATTAAATCCCTTTATTCAGTATTTAATTCATCTAGTAAACAGTCAATTAAACAGTCTTTGTTTAATGGAGATAAATCGTTTGTGCAAGAATATTTAATCATACTTTCAATTATTTATTTCTTTGGAGTTTTTAGTTATATACTTTTTTATCAGGGTGGTTCATTAAATGGATTAAATCGATATGTTTTTGCTTCGCCATTCTTTTATATCTTTTTATTAGGTACATATACAGCATTTAAGGATATTAAATTAAGAACGTTTGCAATAATTAGTTTTGTATTATTTGTTGTTAGTCTGATATTTTTAACAGCATTTCCTAAAATAGAACCGACGATCAATTTTAATGATTTTGGTTTTTTTATATTATTCATCGATTTTATCTTTTTGTATTTACTCTCAAAACTTAATAATAAGCTAAAAGTTGGAGCAGTATGTGTACTTGTATTATTTAATATAGTCTGGATGACATATTTATATAATATTTATTTATGTGATGGGTATATTTTTACCTGAGAAATTAGGCATCGCAAGTTACGTTTCAGTTGATTGTAAAGTGAACTTTATGGGTATTTAGTCAGAGCCGACTTGAATATAAATGAGCTAAAGCAGAATTTTTACTGGATTCAATTTGAAAAACCACCATTGAAAATGATCGTTATTATACACCTAATGGTTGAATCCCATTTGATGTCCAATAAATATGTTTTTATCCATGGATTACATCTCTGGCTATTAATATTCAAGCCTTTTATGCTTAATAAAGACAATAGATTTGCCATATTATAATACAACAAAAATGTAAATCAAATAAGTACTGACTATTAGAGAAAACTAAATACCCTCAACTCCATGAAACCCCATCGATTATTAACCATCCTATTCCTTTTTGCAACAGGAATACTTTACTCACAAACCAACTTCAAACCAGGATATATCATAACCTCAAATAACGATACCGTTAAAGGTGAAATTGATTATAGAGGCGACGAATTGATGGCTGAAACTTGTCGATTCCGTTTGCATGAAACTGCTGAAGAAATAAAATACTCGCCCAACGATATTGTTGCATACCGATTTAATGACAATAAATATTTTATCGCAAAGGAATTAAATGGGAAAAAAGTATTTCTGGAATTTCTGATAAAAGGGAAAATAAACATGTATTATGTGAGAGATAAAAATGGCGATCATTACTTCATAGAGAAAGCGGGTACAGCTATTGTTGAGATTCCCTACGAAACAGGAATAAAGTATATCGATGAAGCTCCCTATTTCTATACATCAACAAAGCATATCGGTCTATTGAATTATTATATGCAAGATGCTCCAGAACTACTACCACGTATTGCTCAATTTGGTAAACCCGAACACGACAATCTGATAAAATTGGCCAAAGATTATCATACCCTAATGTGTAAAGACACATCTTGTATCATATTCGAAAAACCACTTCCATTGCTAAAAATCAATCTTGAATTTGTTAATGGAGCAATAAATTTTACCGATAATATCGGTTCTAACATACAACTTCAATCTGGAGTTTTGATGCATCTTTGGCTACCTCGAACTAACGAGAATTTATATCTCAGAATTGGGCAATTATTCACTCTATTTAAAACGAAAGATGGAGAATTTATCCTAAATAAAATACCTGTACAAGTTGAATATATGTACCCCAAAGGAAATGTCAGACCTGTTTTTGCTTATGGAGTCAATTTTTTAAATTTCTCATATCAATCAACAGCATTTATGGCTGGTGTAAATATTAATCTACAAAAGTCTATTGCTCTAGGTTTGTACTACGACATAGATTTTAATCCCAATAAATTCTGCTCATTTTTCCCTCAAAGTTTTTTATCGCAATCTGTTTCAGTTGGATTTCAGGTTAAACTCTAGGGGGGTATTGGGGCGAATTAAGTATTGCGAATGAAGTATAGTTGTATTTTAAAACAGGCTCGAGCGGACTTGTAGTCCGTTCGTTATTATACAAAAGCACGGACTGCAAGTTCCCGCTAGCTTCTAATAATCAAAATATAATTTAAAAAACCTAAAAGGGGGGGTAAGTAACTAGGGGGGGGTACTCCCGGAGTACCCCCCCCTACCCAAAAACCTAACTAGTTACCATTTTTACCTAACTAGTTAGTTGTTTTACCTAATTAGTTATCAAAATCACCTAACTAATTACCATTTTTACCTAACTGATTATCAAAAAATGCTAACGAGTTAGCATAAACACCTAACCGATTAGCTCATTTACCTAACTAGTTAGGTGTTTGGGCTAATGAGTTAGGTAAAAATGCTCGATGATTTGTGGAAGTGAAGATATAAAATATAGTTTTACAATCCTTAAAGTAATCGATTGTTTAAGTGTAAGTATATTTGATTATTATTTAATTAAATTTTAAAATCAAGATAAAATGAAAAATAAACAAATTTTTAATATTGATGAATTAGATTCTCTTTTTCTAAATTTAAATCATTTAAATTTTATAAAACTGAAATCTACTATATTACATATAGAATATATGATTAGATTGAGAATAAATGTTACAATATGTAAATCGAAAACGATTAATATATATAATATAAAAGATCAGAAATTGGTTAACCAAGAAGATGTGAATTGGGTTTTAAGGAAAAGATATGCTACGATTTTTAATTGAAAATAAACGTAATTATGCTTTAATTTTTGCTCCCGCAAGTGTTCCGCAGGACACTTGTGGGTATATTAGAAAGAACTACTAAAGCAATAATGTTTCCTGCAAAGTTTATAACTTTGCCACAGTTAGCCTTCATTTATTGATAATATTACGAATGAAATGCTACTAACAGACATTCGCTCCCGCAAGTGTTCCGTAGGGCACTTGTGGGTATATTAGAAACAACTACTAAAGCAATAATGTTTCCTGCAAAGTTTACAACTTTGCCACTGTAAACCTTCATTTATTGATAATATTAGTGTAGAAATGCTACTAACAGACGCTTCGACGAAAATTTAAAAACTTTTCCGAGAATTCTATTTTCGAGGTAGAATATTTAGAATTACCCACAAGTGTACTTCGTAACACTTGCGAGAGCAAATGAACGGAGTTTTATTAGTTATTTTCATTTTTCCCCTGGGAATCTTCGTTGAACGAAGTTTGGACTTTATTTCTTTTGCAATAAGGTAATTTTCCTCTCTTTACATGAGATTCTTCGCAAATTATACAGTTTCCACGTAGTTCACAATTTAGATTATGACAAGGACAATCAGTTTTTAACGTATCCATACGGTTTGTTTTAAAAAATTTATAATATATGTACTTCGTAACACTTGCGGGAACAAATGTTGCCCATAATCTTATTTTATATCATACGTAAATGTCAGCAGCAAATATTGTTTTAACACATTATTATGCACATCTTCGAAATAGGTTTCGGTTGTATTTCTTGTAACACTGAGGTTTTGCTTTAATATGTCGTAAATGCTTAGACGAAATTCGGCTCTTCTGTTTTTAAGGAATTTATAGCCTATAGCAGCATTCCATAAAAGGTAATTTTGGTTGTAATTTTTCGATAAACCTTTATTGTATTGATGACTCAAATCGGTTTGTAAAACCAGCCATTTCCAAGGCATTACTTGAGCTTTTAGCTTTGTGTTTTGGTTGTAATAGGTATTGTTCGATTTGGTTTGAAGTGTATTGTCGATTTTGTTGTAAGTCGTATTTGATGAAATGGTAAAATCAATTTTTTCGCTGAAATTACTGCTTAACGATAGTCCTAAACCTACATTCGTAGTATATGCATAGTTCTTTTTAGTATTTATGATGCTTGGTGTTTTGCTATATTGTCCACCCAAATTGACGCTAAAGTTCGATTTCAAGAATGTTACTGGGAATGAATAATTATTGAACGAACGAATGTTGTAATAGCCATTCATATTTTCGGGTTTTGTAAGTTGCGATCCTTTTGCTAAGGTAATTTCTGGTGTTAATGCAGTATCTTTAAGTGCTATAAAAGTATTCTTTCCAATATAATCTTGGGTTACCGTTGCTCGGATAACCGAAAACAACGATGTTGCTTTGCTCGGATTGGCCGATGTTAAACGAAACGAAAGCGAATTTTGCTGATCTTGCGATAGGGTCTGATTTCCTGTACTGAGCTGAAGTGAATTCGTATTGTTTATGACATTTTGAAGTTGGCTAACTGTTGGTGCATTATTCGAACTTCGATACTCAATTCTAAGATTTTTCATGCTCGAGAATTTGTAATTAAATTCCATTCGAGGCAGTATGTTGTTAAACGTTTTATTGATATTGTATGAATTAGGAAAAATCTGCTCACCCTTAAGTTCAGCGTATTGATACGCGACTCCTAAACTAAGATTCGACTTCATGGTTTGATATTTATATCGAGCCTCTAAGGATTGTGTGATGTAGTGACTATTATATTTATTTGAAAGCGATGTGTCGTATGAGTTGTAGCTATTATCTAACGATGAAAAATTAAACGTTTCTTTATTCGATTCGTTTTTATTGTAATTCGCTCCATAACTAAATAGTAACTGATTATTCTTATTTATCGGTTCGGTATAATCGATGTTTGATGATACGGTTAAGCCTTGTACATCAAGCTTTGCCTGTTGATTTAACGAATCGATAGATATAGTGTCGCTAAAATATTTTGTCAACGATTGTAGCTTACTTTTGCCACTGTTTTTATTATATCCAGGAGTTATATTAATTGAAAATGTTCGTCCTTTTTTCTCAAACAAATGACGAAGTAGGATAGGAGCTGAAAAGTTGATGCCTTTTAAATTTGAAGAATAATTGTTATTCAGTGTACTTTGCGGTTTCGAATAAATAGTGTTATCTCCTTGTAGGGCACTACTGCCATCGTTTTGTTGGATCGATAAGCGAGGTTGAAACAATAGTGAATTAGAGGAATCAATTTTCCAATCGAATTTGAAATTTAACCGATGGTTGATATTTTTACTATTGTTGACTTGGTTTTCTTTATAAATAAGCCCTTCGTTTTGGGTAGAAATGTACTGACGATATAAATCGCTAACCGAATTATTTTTAGAGTAATTTATAAAATAGCTTCCCGTTAACGTAAGCCTTTTCCATTGATCGGAATAATTTAATCCTAATGAATTAGTTGTTGTTATTCCACTTTTTTGATTCACTAAAAAGCTATTAGCATTATTACCTTGTGGTCCACCTTGATAGTTGCCACCGCCACCACCGCCGCCGCCACCACGATTGGGGCCTCCATTATTTCCACCACTACCCATAACTCCTACTAAATCTTCGGGAGAGAAATTTTGTTCGTTGATGTTATTGGTGTTTGCAAGTACGGTAATACGTCGTTTATCTTTAAAATAATTTAAAATCAAACCACCTTTCCATTTATCTTCATATCCATATCCGCCATAAACTTTGCCAAATAATCCATTTTTGAATTGAGTTTTAGTTACAATATTCATTGTTTTATATGAATTACCATCATCAAAACCAGTTACTAAACTTTGTTCGCTTTTCTGGTCAAAAATTTGGATTTTATCAACCATTTCCGACGATAGGTTTTTCAATACAGCACTAGCATCATCACCAAAAAACTCTTTACCATCTACCAGTACTTTTTTTACATCTTCACCATGAGCTTGAACTTTTCCATCTTGCACCGTTATTCCGGGCATTTTGCTAACTAAATCTTCGGCATTTGCATCGGGATTGGTTTTAAAGGCAGTTGCATTTAGTTGGGTCGTATCTTCTTTTTGCTGAACACGAACTTGTGCCGATTTAACCACAACTTCATCAATTTTATTCGTCTTTTCTTTTATAGTTAATTTCCCTACAAAAACATTTTGAGTTGCTAATTCTTTATTGACGAAAATTTCTTCGTAACCAATAAATGAAACCTTTACAATATATTTCCCCGGTTTTAAATTTGCTATTCTGAATTTACCTTCTGCATTTGTGGCTGTTCCATCTACTACGGTTGAATCTTTTGCTCGTAAAACGGTAACATTAGCACCTATTAAAGCTTGATTATTTTGTTCAAAAACCATTCCAGCTATTGATAGACTTTGTGCTTGAATATTTAGAAATGAGATTACAGAAAGTAGGATTATTATAATTGATTTATTCATTCTTTATTTATGTTTTTCGATGGAATACGATTAATGAAAAAGGCTTGGATTTAACGTTTTAAAACTCACCCCCGATGCTTCGCATCACCCCCTCTCTATGAATAGAGAGGGGGAAGTTTGCATAGCAAACTGGGGGGTGAGTTAAAAAACTCTTTTGGAATTAAATAAATCCAAAACCTCAATGATAAGGATAGACAATATAGAAAACGAGCGATACAGCAGCTAAAACCCACAATGCATTTGGTACTTCACGAACGCGACCCGTTGCAAGTTTAAGCAATGGATAAACTATAAGACCAGCAGTTATACCAACTCCAATATTATATGTAAAGCTAATAAGTGTTAATGTTAAAAATGCAGGAATGAGTTCGGTGAAATCATCAAAATCGAGTTTTGCAGCCGATTTAATCATAAAACATCCAATTAAAACCAGTACAGGACCATAAGCATGCGGTGGTGTTACCGTTAATATTGGTGTAAAAAACAACGCAAGTAAGAAAAGTAAAGCAACCACAATGGCTGTAAAACCTGTGCGTCCACCTTCTTCAATTCCCGTTGCCGATTCTATATAAGCACCCGTTGTTGTTGTTCCTAAAATGGGAGCAAAAATGTTTGATAATGCATCGGCTAATAGAGGTTTTTCGATATCAGGTAGATTTCCTTTTTTGTCGAGAAAACCTGCACGAGCCGATAGTCCAATGAGTGTTCCAATAGTATCGACAAACGCCATTACAAAAATGATGAGTACAATTGGAAGTGCTTTGAACGAAAGAGCTCCCCAAATATCTAATTGACCTAAAATAGGTGTCGGCGAGGGGGGTAGGCTTACAATTGAATGGGGAATTGCTGTTATTCCAAATGCTATTGAAGCAGCAGTTATAGTTAGAATACCAATGATAAGTGCTCCATGAACTCGTTTTACAGTTAATATTGCAATCAAGAAAAAGCCTGCAATTGCCAATAATGTACTAGGATTTGCTATATTTCCAAGACTTACTGGTGCACCAGGAACTCCCAACGATACGACACCAGACTCATTGAGTCCTACAAATGCCAGAAATAAACCAATTCCAACAGTAAAGGCATGCTTAAGATTTAATGGAATTGCCTCTGCAAGCCATCCACGAACTTTTAATAATGTTAGTATTGTGAATAAAATTCCTGCCCAAAAGATTGCTCCCAAGGCTATTTGCCAAGTATATCCAAGCACTTTTACTACGGTAAATGCAATAAAAGCATTCTCACCCATATATGGTGCAATAGCAAAAGGACGTCGGGCAATTACACCCATTATTAATGTTCCAAATGCTGCCGAAAGTATTGTTGCAGTCATCGATGGACCTTTGGGTATTCCCGCAGCTTCAAGTATTGCAGGATTTACTACAATAATATATGCCATGGTAAGGAAGGTTGTTAATCCGGCCAAAATTTCGGTTCGGTAACTTGTTCCTTTTTGTTTAAATTCAAAATAGCGATTCATAGTTTTTACTTTTTAAGAGAAGGAAGTTTTGACAAATAGCTAAGTACCACCGTTGCCGAGTTTTCGGCAGCTAGTTTACCAAATGTGCGACCTTCATTCTTACCTGGTCCACCACCAGCAAGATCGGAAAGCGAACGGAAAGCGATAAATGGTATACGATGTACGTACGAAACAAAGGCAACTGCTGCAGTTTCCATGTCCAAAGCATCGGCATGGAAGGTATTCCACACATACGTGCGATATTCTGCATTGTCAACAAAGGTTGGTCCGCTTACACCATTGCCACCAACAACAAGGGTTGGTTGATGTTCTAAACAGTCTTTGTCGTTTACACAACGTTTCAAAGGAATATCTTTCGATAAAGTTTTTGCAACAGCGAGTAAGCTACTATCTACAGGAAACCAAAAGCGACTTTCGAGGCTATCGGGACTTAGTCCAACTCGTGCTACCGACGAATTTGTTGGAAACATCATATCGTAATTTGAAAACGTTTGTTTGCTGCGACCTGCATCCCAGCCTGTTTCGGTTTTACGTGCAAAACGTTGTTCCTGATATATTCCCCATTGAGCAGCTACGGTAACATCGCCAACTTTTAAATCGGGGTTCACGCCACCTGCAATTCCTGAAAAAACAATGGCTTTGATTTTAAATCTATCGAGTAATGCCTCGGTTGTCATTGTTGCGTTAACAATACTGTAACCACTTAAAAGAAGTATTACTTTATGACCTTTTAATGTTCCCAACCACAGCGTGCGACCATTAACAATTGCTTTTGAACTTATGTCTAAACTGTCTAATAATTTAGCTAATTCATTGTCAAAAGCCGACACAACTGCAATTCGGGAAACGGTATCTTTTTCGACTACAGGAACCGAAAGCTTTTTGTAATATTCTTTATCACGTGAGAACATTGATAATGTTGAAACAAAGAATAGAAATGCGATTAGTATTATTTTTTTCATGTGTTTATTGTTTAGTAATTTATTGATAAATAAGACCCTTCGACAAGCTCAGGGTGACAACCGAGCTTGCGAGCTCAACGAAGTTAATCGTAGTTCGTAGGTCATACTGAGCTTGTCGAAGCATCTGTATGATATTAACATTTTCGTGTGTAGTGCAAGTTTTGCTCATCTCTATTTCATCTATTTATTTGTTTAATATTTTTATAAATAAAGGGGAATCGTATCGGTATAATACTTAATTACACCATGTGTTAAATAAAAAAGATTGTTAGAGTTAATGAGAATAATTCAAATTAACTCTAACAATTCTTTATCGTTTACTGTAGCTTATTTTTCCATTCTACTATAACAATTATATAATGTCATCAGAATGTAGACAGGTAAAATTAGATTCCGAATTCAGCCTTAATTTCAGCAACTTTATCTAATTTTTCCCAAGTGAAAAGTTCTACCGTTTCGGTAAATTCTTTTCCATTTCCATCTTTAAATGTTTTTGTTACAGTAACAGGTGTGCGACCAACATGACCATACGATGCTGTTTCTTCGTAAATTGGGAAACGTAATTTCAAACGTTCTTCGATTGCTTTAGGGCGTAAGTCGAATAGCTTTTCGATTTTTGTGGCAATTTCTTCATCACTCAATTTTACTAACGACGTGCCGTAAGTGTTGATGTATAAGTTAAGCGGTTTTGCTACTCCAATAGCATACGCAACTTGAACCAATACCTCATTTGCTACACCTGCAGCTACTAAATTCTTTGCAATATGACGTGCTGCATACGCTGCCGAACGGTCAACTTTCGATGGATCTTTACCTGAGAATGCACCACCACCGTGAGCTCCTTTACCACCATAGGTATCAACTATAATTTTTCTACCAGTTAAACCAGTATCACCATGTGGACCACCAATTACAAATTTTCCTGTAGGATTTACGTGAAGGATATAATCGTCTTTTATCAATTGAGCAAATTGAACATCCAAAGCTTTAACTCTTGGAATCAAAATGTTTTTAACGTCTTCTCTAATTTTCGATAATATTTCTTCGTCAGCTTGAGCTTGTGTTTTTGTTGCCGATGGTTTTACAAAATCATCGTGTTGCGTTGAAACAACAATAGTATGCACTTTAACAGGTTGATTATTGTTGTCGTATTCAACCGTTACTTGCGATTTTGAATCGGGACGTAAATATGGAATCAATCCTTCGCGACGAATTGCAGCAAGTTCTTGTACTAATGCATGTGACAAATCGAGTGAAATAGGCAATAAGTTTTTTGTTTCTCTGCTTGCATAACCAAACATTAAACCTTGGTCGCCTGCTCCTTGGTCGATGGGGCTTTCGCGTTCAACTCCTTGATTAATATCCGACGATTGTTCGTGAAGAGCCGAAAATATTCCGCATGAATCACCATCAAATTTGTATTCGCTTTTTGTGTAGCCAATACGATTAATTACTTTTCGTGCAACTTCTTGTACATTAACATAAGCTGACGATTTAATTTCTCCAGCAACAACAACTTGACCTGTTGTTACAAGTGTTTCAACTGCTACTTTCGATTTTTTATCTTGTGCCAAAAAGTTGTCTAAGATGGCATCTGAAATTTGATCGGCTACTTTATCTGGATGTCCTTCAGATACCGATTCGGATGAAAATAAATATCCCATTTTTTGTAATTTTAAATATTAAACAATTTTTATCTTTTATTTTTTACCACCTTCGTTTTGAATTAATGCTTCTACCGTGGTGTTTTCGCGTTTTGCTTTTTCTTCATAAAACTCATTTACAAAACGAGGATCGAAGAATTTTTCTGTTGAATCGGCCAATGTTCCTTTTTGAGGTACAGCTTTTAATTCTTTTAAGAATCCAACAATTTGTTTGAAGCTCAATCTTGTAGAATCTGGAAAACCTAAATATTTAACCTTACTTAGGTTTCTACCATATTGACGTTTTAAAACATCGTTAGGATTTGCTTTATAGGTAATCTTTGTGCCAATCATTTTTACCGTTTTATCGGGATTGTCAATAATCCAATCGTTTGCTTCCTTATATGTTGCGATGATTTTTTTGATAATGTCAGGATGATTTCTGTAAATATTTCCCGATACCAATAACACGTTCGAATATGTTTTTGTACAATGCGATTCTTTTAATTTGGCAGCTACTTTTCTTTCTTCCAATAGCGATATCGTTGGCTCGCTTAATACTGCTGCATCTATTTCCTTTGTCATCAATGCAACCGAAGCATCGCCTCCTGGAATATTCAACATGTTAACTTGGCTTGGTTTAATTCCAGCTTGGTCAAGTGACATGAATAACCAATGTTGATTAATGGTTCCAATTTGAACAGAGATTTTTTTACCAATCAAATCTTTCATCGTTTTTAAATGAACAGAATCGGCAACCATGATGTAAGTACTGCGTGGACTCGATGGGAAATTTGCAATTGCTTTAATATCTACACCTCGTAACCAACCCATTACAGCTGGTTGATCGCCAAATGCAGCAACATCAAGTTTTCCTGCTAAGAACGATTCCATCAACGCTGGGCCATTGGCTCCGGCTGTATATTCAACAGGTACAGTAATACCATTTTTCTTAAATAAATTGGCGTCCTTAATTCGTAATACCTGAGCATTTGTAACCGATAAACAACCTACTCGAAGAACTGTTATTGGTTCCGATTTGTTTCCTGGACTTGTACATGCACTTATTGTTAGTGCAATAGCCAAAATGAATACTATTTTATTGCTGATTTTCATATGTTAAGGTTTTAAATTTTTACTTGTATAAAGACCCTTCGACAAGCTCAGGGTGAAATTGGGTTTGATTTTTTAATATGCTTATGATTCGACAGTGCGTTTTTTAGATATAATAGTCAATAAGTTTATTGTCGTCTTTGAAAATCACTTTATAGATTTCGCGTTTAATATCTGTAAATGCTGAACTACTTCTATCGCGTGGACGAGATTCATTTACATGTATAATTTTACTTATTGTTCCAGGGCGAGACGATAGTACAACAACTTTATCGGCCAAATAAATTGCCTCGTCAACATCGTGCGTAACAAGTAAAACAGTGGTTTTTTCAATTTCCCAAATTCTTAAGAATTCTTGTTGCATTTGTAAGCGGGTAAAGGCATCGAGAGCTCCAAATGGCTCGTCTAGTAAAAGAATTTTTGGGTAATTAACCAATGCACGAGCTATACTTACTCTCTGTTGCATTCCTCCCGAAAGTTGATGAGGATATGATTTTGCAAAGCCTTGTAGGTTTACTAATTCAATATAATCGTCAACTATCTTTTTTCGTTCTTCTTTCGATAGTTTTTCATTTACTAATCCAAATGATATATTAGCTTCAACAGTAAGCCAAGGGAAAAGTCTTGCTTCTTGGAAAACCATTCCTCTATCCACACTTGGACCTATAAGCTTATTTGTTCCAAGTGAAATTTCACCAGTAAATTCAGTTTCAAGACCTGCAATCAATCGCAATAAAGTACTTTTACCGCATCCGCTAGAACCAACAAAACTGATAAATTCACCGGGTTTAATTGTAAGGTTAACATTCTCTAAGGCATGAACATCACCATTTTCGGCATGGTATGTCTTATTGAGATCTTTTATGAATAATGTTTCTAAAGTTTCCATATCTATTTTATCCTTCCTACACGTTTATTGCTATTGTTATTTACATTCCATTTAATCAAATGATCTTCGATGTATTTAAATAGTCTTTCAATAAGTAGTCCTATAATACCAATTGAGAATGTTCCAACGAATGTTATATCGGGTTGCCACATTTCTCGTGAGTACATTAACAAGAATCCAATACCAGATGTTGAAGCTATTACCTCAGCTGCAACCACTGCTCCCCAAGCCATTCCAATTCCAATTCGCAAACCTGTAAATATTGATGGTAATGCAGAGGGTAACACAACTTTTACAAGTGTTTGATATCTGTTTTTTTCGAGTATTGATGCTACCTCAAGATATTTTTTGTCGACCGATTTAACACCTGCAATAACATTTAACAAAACAGGCCAAAAGCAGCCAATTGCAATTATCGATGTTTTTGTAGTTTCGCTAATTCCTAACCATAGGATTATTAATGGCATCCAAGCAAACATTGGAATAGGACGCAAGAAATTTAACAGTAATGATGTTGCTAAATCGAAGCGTTTAAAGATTCCGATGAGTAATCCCAAAGCGAGTCCTAAACCAGCACCAGCAGCATACCCTTTTGTAATCCGTACAAGACTAATTCCAAGATGATGGAATAATTCTCCCGATTCGATTTGCAAGTATGCTGCTTTTAAAATTGCCGATGGTGCAGGGAGAATAAGAGGTTTAAGATAACCGAATCGACTTGCCATTTCCCATCCAATGATTAATAGTATTGGTGGAATAACTTTTATCAGCCAATATTTATTGAAAATTGTTTTATTGGCTGTCGATATTATTTTCTGTCCTACTGTTTGAGGATTATATGCAATTGTACTCATTGTAATATTTTTAAATGTTTTTATTTTATCCTTCGATTAGAAGTTCTGATTCTTTGAAAATGGGGAATAATTCTGCTTCAATCTTGTAAATGTCATGAAGATAGGATGATGCCATAAACGTAGCATCGTATAACTGATCGTAGGTGATTCCGTTTTTTCGTAATATCTCAACATTCTTATGAGCTAAGTCCATGTACCAACTTAGGGTTGGAGCTCTATGTCCTTCGAATGCCGATCCCGGATTTGCACGCCATAGCGATGATGTTGCAACAATTCCTTTTTCAGCCAAGGTTTCAAGTCCTTCGATGGTATAAGGTTTTGGCTCAATTCCTGCTACAAAATTTGAACGAACACGACCTCTTCCAAATACCTTTACGGCATATTCCAACGATTTTACCCAATGATCGTATCCTCCTTGTTGTTGGTGTTTACCCGGACAAACAGCTTTGAAAAAGTCTTTATTCCAAACTTCTAAATTTATAGCTATGGTGCGGTAACCAGCTTCTTTGTACTTGTCAATAACCGAAATATCCGATGGTGCACCAATAACTGCTGTGCCATTAAAATCGTCGAGTCCTGTATATTTTTTTATGCTGTCGGCTATGTCCAAGTAAATATCTACCTCGCGACGTTCAGGAACAAAACCTCCTGTTACGGTTAGGTGGCGGCCTCCTTCTTTATATGCTGCTGCTACTGCTTCGCCAATTTGTTCAGGATATTTCCATCCAATTCCTTCCGATTCAGCATAATGATCTTTGGTAGCATTGGCGTTGCAGAATAAGCAATCTTGTCCTTTTTCTTTCAACGAACATTCGTTACTATAAACAACCGAAGCACTTCCTAATTCTAAACTTAGCTGAACAATACTTTTGAGGTAAATGCCATTGCTCGTCTTGTTTTTATAGTATTCTGGTCTTTTTTGAAAATCGACCTTTGCTAATTCTGTATCATTTTCAAGTATGTAATAACTATCGTTATAAAATTCTAATCGTAATTTCGAATTAGCATTTGTTCTGTAATTGGCTAACATACCACTAGGTAAAACTAATCCAGTAGGTAGATTTTTTTTCGCATGCAAATCGTTTGAAAACAGTGCGTGGATTTGCTCTTTATATTTCCCTCCAACATCGAGAGTCGAATATAAATCGTCGCTGTGATTCAAACCTTCGTTTACTAAACGAATTTTTAAATCAAGTTCCCCGTAAAGTTTTTTTTGTAAATCATTCATTTTAGTATTCTTTAAAACTTGATTTTTGCACTTGTTAAACCAATCAAATATTGGTGTTAGATTGTTAGTTTTAATAGACTACAAAGGAATCTGATATGGTGAAGTCTCACAATACTCATTTTGTGGTATAATCGTACCCTTTTTATGTTAGATGTGCTATACCCGAATATTCCGAAATGGTATTTTCTATTGGGTTTTTCGGGGAAATGGAATTGTGGGGAATGTTGTTTTTTGACTCAAAAATGATTTTTTTGTCGATATATAAATGTTTTGTTGGATTTTTTTATCTCTATTTTTATTAGGTTACACAAATAAAATAACCATCAAAGTAAAATGAATTAAACTTGATTTTATATTTAAAAGTACTTATATTTGTACTTATATAGATACTTAATTTACGATTATGATTGCAGCAAATTACACCGAGTTTAGAACAGGTCTTAAAAGATACCTCGATGATGTTGAATTGAATAATGAAACACTGATTATTAAAAGATCAACAGGTAAAGGAACAGTTTTGATTTCGCTTGATGAATATAACTCAATTGTTGAAACTGCACATTTATTAAGTTCAAAAAAGAATAAACAAAGACTTGATGAATCGATATCTCAAATGAAATCGGGTAAAACAATAATTGGGAAATTAATTGAAGAATAGTGAGAATAGTTTTTTCAAAAAATGCTTGGGAAGATTATTTAACATGGCAAGCTGAAGACAAAAAAATACTAAGAAAAATAAATGAATTAATAAAAGAAATTCAACGAAATCCACATGACGGTATTGGTAAACCCGAACCTCTTAAATTTAATCTAAAAGGTCTTTGGTCAAGACGAATTGACCGAGAGCATCGTCTAGTATATCAAACAAATGAGGATGAAGTTTTAATATATAGTTGCCGATATCATTATGATGATTAAATAACCTAACATCGGTTGATTATAAATGCAATTCGAATTCGTAAGCCGTTTTTACCAGAAGAATGTCTTTTTTAGATAAAAAAATAAAGGCTGTTCCCATTAGAAAACAGCCTTTTATTGACGTATTGTTATTTCTTATTTTCCTAGAACTGGAAATTTCCATTGAGTTAGTTTATCGCCTTCAAATTCATAGCCTTTAATTCGGAAAACACTTGCACTATGATTACCCGATGCTGGGCCATTATACATTTGCAGTGTTGTAAAGCCATAACGATGGTAAATATCAGTTGCTTTATCCAATAAATCCCAGTGGAATGCTGCTTCGGGACTACGATATTGTTCAAGTGGCGTATCTTTTCCTGGTCTGAATTGACTGAAATGACAAACGATACCTTTCGATGCAAAATATTCAATACCTTCTAAAGTCGATTCTTTTGGCTCAAGACCACCAACAATTGTTGAATGTACATTGCCTTTTCCAAAAATCTCAACTGCTGCTTCAAGCGATTCAATCCAATGTTTGTAACCGCCATTGCGTTTTTCTTTTCCAGGGCAAATGTGTGCAAAAAGGTTTTTATCCCACACTTCAATATTGTGCGAAATGTTTGCATATCCAGCTTCCTTGTATTTAGCTAAAACAGAAAGATCGCCAGGAGCACCAATGATTGCAACACCATAAAAATCTTCGTATTTTTCTCTGATTTTTTCTGCAACATCGATGTAGTATTCCAATTCGCGACGTTCAGGAACAAAACCTCCTGTTATACGGAAATGATTTCCCACACCTGCTTGACGTGCTAAATCGTATGCTTCGGCTACTTGTTTTGGGGTTTTCATTATTATTTTTCTTACACCTTCGTCCGTAGTTCGGTGATTGATGGTGCAAAATAAACAGTCTTCGCCCAAGTCTTTTAAAGCACATTCGTTACTGTAATTTACGTGTAAGCCACCTGTTGCACTTACACCTAAAATATCTTTTACTTTTTCGCCAGTACTCAAAAGTTGTTTCGATACTGGGTGAGGACCTTCGGGAAATGTAATTTGACCAATACGAGTTTTTTCATCGTATAAAATGGCTTTATCGTCTTCCACTTCAATAGAGTAAGGTGTCCAACGGGTTAAATGTCCACTTGTGCTATTTCCATGAGGTAAGAAAAATGAAATAGAATCTCCTCGACCACTAATGTCATTTTGCGATTCAGATCCAGTAAGAGCTTTAATTCTTTTTATTTCTTGAGGATCGAATGAAATGCCTTTTTCTACAAGATCTAATCCAAATCTTGCTTCTTTCAAAAGAAGCTCTTTAACTGCTTCCTTATCTTTTGTTATTGTTTCAGTTGCAACTGCCATAAAACATTTTTTAAAATTTATACTTTATTTTTTATTACTAAGATATTGTTGGGGAAGTCATTAAGGCTTGCGTGATAAAGAACTTCTGAGGAATTCAGCGTTTTTGATTGCAATGAGGAGGAATTGTATTGAATCGAAAAAAAGAATGTGTAAGGCCGAAACTATGATTTTTAGAAATCACATACTGTCTCATTATTTCAAAATAAAATGTAAAACTATCATTTCACACCTTACACATTGAGTCTTTTAATTAGTCAATTGATGGGAATTTCCAAGTTGTAAGTTTACCATTTTCAAATTCACCACCTTTAATTCTGAAAACACCTGCACTATGTCCACCCGAAGCTGGTCCGCTGTACATTTGTTGTGTTGTAAATCCATAACGATGGTAAATGTCAGTAGCTTTATCAAGCAAGTTCCAATGGAACGATGCTTCTGGACTACGATATCCTTCGAGAGCTGTTCCTTTTTCCGAACGGAATGCACTAAAGTGACAAACAATACCTTTTGATGCAAAATATTCGATTCCTTCAAGTGTCGATTCCAATGGTTCAAGACCACCTACAATAGTTGAGTGAACATTACCCTTTCCAAAAATATCAACAGATGCTTCTAACGATGCTATCCAATGATCGTATCCACCATTACGTTTGCTCTTACCAGGACACATCATTGCAAATAAATTTTTATCCCAAACTTCGATATTGGTTGATATATTCTCAAATCCCACTTCTTTGTATTTTGGAAGAGCAGATAAATCGGCAGGTGCACCAATGATAGCTGCTCCATAGAAATAATCGTATTTTTCGTGAATTGCTTCAGCAACGTCGATATAATATTCTA
>Ga0302288_1001030_pt1 | contig 19501 bp, 9 predicted proteins | sample III_Fen_N1_1_FD_194549 | JGI IMG/M metagenome (GOLD analysis project Ga0302288, IMG submission 194549) | Peat permafrost microbial communities from Stordalen Mire near Abisko, Sweden - III_Fen_N1_1 | ecosystem: Environmental > Terrestrial > Soil > Wetlands > Permafrost | place: Sweden: Abisko...
GTAACCTGTTGTTTACATTCGTCCTCAGTTTTGAAATATTCACTCAAGTCCTGCTGTCCTTTTACCGACTCATTTAAGAAATCCGAGCATCCGGTAAAGGCTAAGACAAATGCAGCACATATTGATAATTTAGCTATATATTTTTTCATGTCTTTAAATTTTAGAAATTCATATTTAATCCGAAAAGATAAGTACGGGGATTAGGGTAACCCGCCCAATCTATACCTGCCTCAGTAACGGATTTACCAATAGAAGCAGCTTCGGGATCCATACCTGAATATTTCGTAATGGTAAACAAGTTTTGTGCTGAGAAAGATAATCTGACTGTCACGCTTTTTATCATATTCTTCGGTAAAGTATATCCCAATTGCAATAATTTACAACGTAGATATGAACCATCTTCCACAAAAAATGTAGAAGGACGTTTATAATTCATATTTGCATCGTTCACCGACAAACGGGGAATGTCGTTACTGGTGCCTTCACCGTGCCATACTTTGTTAAATGTTCCGGCATATACATTCTCGCCACCTACACCTGAATATTTACCTTTAGCTGTATTAAATATGTCGTTTCCGATAGTACCGTAGAAGTTGGCTACAAGATCAAAATTCTTGTACGAAACATGTCCGTTTACACCCACCATCAAATCAGGGAAAGCATTACCGATATATGTTTTATCTTTTTCGTTTAATACACCGTCGTGATTCAAGTCTTTGTAACGAATATCACCCGGTTTTGCGTTTGGTTGAAGTATTTCCCCGTGTTGTCCGGTGTATGAAGTTACTTCTGTTTGGTTTTGGAAAAGGCCATCGGCTACATATCCGTAAAACTGACTGATTTGTTGTCCTTCTTCATTACGAATAATGTAATCGCCATTAAAACCACCGGTGTAAATAGGCTCACCAAGCAATTTGACTGCTGTGTTCTTTACAGATGAAAGGTTAACCCCTACACCATAACTAAAATTACCTTTATGATCTTCCCAGTTGATAGATGCTTCCCAACCGGTTGCTTTCATACTACCTACATTCTCCCACATTTGTCCATTCCACATTGGGTAACCTAAGACCAAAAGATTATCTTTTTTCATCAACATATCTTTTGATTTCTTATTGAACCAATCAGCCGTAACAGTTAATCTATTGCCCAGAAAGCCCATATCAACTCCTACTCCATAGTCTTCTACAGTTTCCCATTTGATTTTGGTATTTCCTATCGAACCTACAGATGTTCCGATTTCGCGGTTAGCTCCAGCTCCAAAAACATAATCGGAAGAACCGATGGTTGACTGATATGCTGAGTTATCGATATTTTGGTTACCTACACGTCCCCAGCCCGCACGAATTTTTAAATTATCGAAGATATGTTGACTTTTCATAAAATCTTCACTAGTTAAACGCCATGCAACAGAAGCAGCAGGGAAAGTGGCATATTTATTTCCGGCAACAAATTTTGATGAACCATCCACACGCATTGAAGCGGTTAAATAGTAGCGATCATTATAGTTGTACATTACACGTCCTAAATAAGAAATCAAAGATGAATATGAATTGACGCCGGATGCTTTCTGATTTAGCGTACCTGCATTTACATAACGAAGTGTCTCATCGTTTGACGGTGTTTTATCACGCGATCCATCCAACCAATAGTCCTGGAAACGTTCAACGGTATAACCGGCCATTAAATTCAGATTATGCTTTTTGTTGAACGACTTCATATAAGTAGCCGTATTTGTCCAGTTCCAATCTACCCAATTTTCCATTTTGCGTTGAGCAGTGCTGTTCTGAGCTTGTTCCAAATTATCAATATAGAATTGTGGAGTAAACGAATCCGACAAGCGGAAACGGGCATTCATACCGAATTGTGAACGAATAATTAAATTTTTAATTGGTTCAACACTCACGAATGGTGTAGCCAACAATCCGTATTCATCACTTTTTGCATCTAGACGTGCTATATTTGCTGCCGGATTCCATACCTGACTATTGTTAGAGCGTTTGTAATTGCTGTATTGATTACCAATCCATTCACTTTGAGTACGCATCACCGGAGTGGTTGGATCCATAGCCATAATTGAGCCCATTAAATCGGGAGTATTGTTCCAATTCTCGTATTTAGGTGTAAAATCAACACCCGCTTTCACAAATTTATTAAAGTCATACTGCATGCTGAATCTGGCAGTAAATTTTTGCCAGTCGCCTTTGGTATATTGAGCAAATTGTTTGAAGTAGCCAATAGATGTAGAGAATGTCAGTTTATCTGTACCACCTGAAAATCCAAAGTTGTAATTTTGAATCAACGCTGTAGAGCGCATTGTTTCGTTCCACCAGTCGGTTCCTTCTGCGTCGGTGATATTATCTTTTCCATTATATACCGGTTCGTTGCCATCGTTAATATATCTGGCCTTAAATACATGCTCGTACTCCGAGGCTTTCGCCATATTCGGTTTGGTCAGTGTTTGAAAACCGACTGAAGTAGACGCTGTAAACTTGGTAGCACCTTTTTTCCCTTTTCTAGTTGTAATCAAAACAACTCCATTGGCTCCACGTGTACCGTAAATTGCAGCTGCCGAGGCATCTTTCAGTACTTGCATATTTTCAATATCATCTTGATTTAAAAAATTGATATTCGTTCCAACGGGCATTCCGTCCACAACATACAAAGGGTCCGAACCATTGATGGAAGAAACTCCACGAATAATTACACGAGGCGTAGAACCCGGTCCACCACTATTGCTGATTTGTACACCATTGATTTTACCCTGCAAAGAGTTCATCACGTTACCCGAATTCATCGATTTTAGCTCGTCTCCTTTAATGGCTGAGATAGAACTGGTCAAATCACTTTTCTTAACCGAGCCATAACCAATTACTACGATCTCATCGAGATTAGCGATACTCTCGGTCATTTCTACATTAAGAACGGTTTGTCCGTTCAATTTTATCTCTTGCGTTTTGTAACCTACCATCGATAAAACAATGGTACCGGTTTTTGGTACATTGTTCAAGGTAAAATTACCGTCCAAATCCGTTAATGTACCGTTATTAGTTCCCTTCACCAAAACCGGAAGAGCCATCATTGGTTGTTTGTCACTTGCTGAAGTGACTTTACCTGTCAACTTTACTTGCTGAGCAAAAATGCTTAGCGTAAAGAATGATAATAAAATTATTAGATATTGTTTCATGTTTTTATGGCATTTTATGTATTGAATCATTAATCAATTAGATATAATCTCGAACGTAGAAGATGGGTGTCAAACTTAAACATGTATTTACCAGTCTTCGTTACAATTACCGGAGTCATATTATGACCGCTGTTTTTTGTATTAAACTCATTTTCTTTCGAATCAGGGTCTCCATTTTCAAATCTCCAATACGGTTCCATCCACCATCCCCATGAATGTTTAGGAGTAATCGTAAACTCTACTTTAGTACCGGCAGTTAAACTCATCTGAGCGTAGAAAAGAAATTTGTTATCTGTGTCCTGCGTCAAGACTAAAGGATCAGAAGGACTCCATTGCGCAACTCCTGGTAATCCGGCTCCAGCCAGAGCTATTTGAAAAGGAATAGTTCCATCAACAGCATTACTACCGTTCAAATTCATAGGTGAACCTATTGCAAGTGGTGTATCAGTAGGCACATATGAATTTACGCTATATGCACCTGTTTGAGTATTAAAGGTTATAACATAATATCCTTTTGCTGGAAGTATAATTGGTTGAGAATAATCCGGTTCATCTGTCAATACATTCGTATTGTCGGGATTGATACCAAAACAAATCGGAGAAAAATCAGTTTTTTGAGGAATAAAACGCACTTTCGTATTGGCAGCTTCAGAATAATAGCGAGCTCTGTATTGATATGCACCGGTGTGCTCCATCAACATTGGTACACCGAATAAATCGCTGGTCAGTTGTTTTACATCCGTTACATCTGTCAAATACATCTTTGCAAAATCGGGCATTTGAGATACACTAACCACACAATTTCGCACAACTTTGTTCGAAAATTTATCTACAGCTGTTATCGTCATTGGATATTTAGATGCAGATGAAGGAAGCGTATATAACTTAATCGCATCAAATTCTTTCACGCCAGCGACCGGAATACTATCCGAAATATTGAGACTGGGTATTGTGATTTTTACATAATTCAACGCCTTATTATCAGTAGCTGCAAAATGTACTTTCAGAACCGTTTGACTCTTGATCAACACCGTAATCGCGGTATCAGGAACAATAGTAAAGGTAGGTGCAGTGAAATCACCATCCATTGTTACCGATAAGGTAGCATCGGTAGTACGTCCGCCAACATCGGTAGCTGTCACTTTGATTGGAAAGTTGTTACCTGCAAGGGTTAAAGAGGTTAGAAAATTGTAATCTAAATCGTAAGAGTCAACAGGTTTTCCATAGATATCCAGTAAATCGATGGTTTTATCCAATGATAAATCTGAATTCTCCAGTCTGATAGATTTTAATCCATCATTGTCTGTCACTTTACCTGAAATGGTGAACTTGCGTCCCGGTTCGGTTTGAATGTGGTCTGCACTTAATGTAATAGTAGGATTTTTTCCATCCACATTCGGATAGTCATCTTTACTACAGCCGACGCAGACAAAAAGTGTTGCGAGAAAAGTCCACAATATAGCTGGACGGAATAACTTAATCTGATGGTAATTCATAATAAGTAGTAATTTTTAAGATTAATATAAAAGGATGATCTTGTATTGCAAATAGAAACTTGAAATACGGTTGCAAAAATAGATCAACTTTGATTTAAACGTCGTATACAAATCATGCAGAAAAGGTCGCTAATTATGCATAGATCTATCAATATCACAATAAAAGAGATTTTATCTTTATCTTTGCTGTATTGGGAAATATGATAAAGAGCATTGATATTATGAAAAGAAAACTCTCACTTTTAATTCTAATTTTACCGGTATTAGCATGGGCACAGCCCTACGCTGTGAAGCAGTTAAGTTTGGAAAAAGGGTTGTCAAACAACTTTGTTGTGAGCATTGCTCAAGACAAAGAAGGGTTCTTGTGGTTTGCTACAGATGAGGGATTGAATAGATTTGACGGATCTCATTTTATTACTTACTATAAAGAAGAAGGTACACAACGGGGCATCACCGGCAATGAACTGAATTGTTTGCTCGATGACCCTGTCGATTCTGTTTTATGGATTGGCACGCAACGTTCGGGATTGAATGCCTACGATTATATTCATGATTCTTTTCGATACTATTTGCACAATCCGAAAGATCCCCACAGTCTCGCCACCAACGACATTACTAATATACAACCGGCAGCCGACGGAAATTTGTGGATTACCACTTATTGGAAAGGGGTTGACTATTTCAACAAAAAGGAACAGCGCTTTAGTCATTACAATCAGCAAACTATACCCGGTTTCGGCAGCAACCATATCTGGAGTGTGGCCGATGGTGGTAATGGTATATTGTATATTGGTCATGCACGTGAAGGATTCAGCGTCCTTCACATTAAAGAAAAACGGGCCAAAAATTTCATAAACAATCCGCTCTTGCCGAATTCTCTGCCAGGTAACGACGTGCACTGTGTGTATAAGGATAGAACCGGAAACATTTGGGTGGGAACAAACAAAGGATTAGCACTATTTAACCCCATTAATGAGAATTTCATTTCATTTGCCAAAAACAAAGGTCCACTCTCCAATTCGATTTTTAACATTCGCCAATTTGAAAGCAACAAGTTATGGGTTGCAACAGAATTTGGTGGCATTGTTATTCTCGATTTGTCACAACAGCTATTTTTATTACCCCAACAAACACAGTTCCAATACATCAAGGCAGGAGATGACAAATATAGTCTGGCTAGTTCGACTGTACGGTGTATTTATCAGGATTCTTATAAAAACGTATGGGTTGGATTGTGGGGAGGAGGAGTAAACTTCCTTAGCCAGGACTCTACTTTATTTAATACGCTAAGCTATTCATCGTCGGCATCCTCTTTGACCAATCTGAATGCAAAAGCAGCCATTAGCGCATGTATAGATAAAAGCGGAAAACTTTGGGTGGGAACAGATGGAGGTGGTATTAATGTATTCGACAAAGGGAAACGCTTAAATATATATAGAAAAGAGAGCGGCGACTTAAGCGAAAATTCCATTCAGGCTTCTTTCTGTGACTCACGGGGAAATCTTTGGTTTGGAATTTTTAATGGTGGAGCATATCATTACGACATGCGCACCGGAAAATTTCATCAGATATTTCCAGCCGAGACTAAGAATGCTGATGTACGCTCGTTCTTCGAAGACAAAGATCAGCAAATATGGATTAGTACAAGTGAAGGTATCTACAAAGCTAACCTGATGGACCAACGGATTACGACCCATCATGACTTGACAAACAATCTGGTGAGAAGCGTTCTGAAAGACTCGAAAGGACGTATCTGGGTAGGTACTTTCGGAGGAGGTATTGGAGTCTACAATACACCTTTCAATTTTATCCGAATGTTCAATACGGATAAGCATTTCCCCTCAAACACTGTCAATCAGGTATATGAGGACAAAGAAAGACGCGTATGGGTGGCAACCGGAGAAGGGTTGGTTTGCTTCCCGTCATCAAAGGACTGGAAGTACATACTTTACGGCTGGAACAGCGGATTGAACAATGTACATATCCGGGCAATTGCTGAAGACAAACACGCAAATATATGGGTTAGCACCAATAAAGGAATTAGTTGTTTAGAAAAAGGACAAGAACGATTTATCAATTACGACTATCATGACAATGTACCACTGGCGAGTTTTGCCAGCAATTGTGTCACCGAACAGCGCGATGGTACACTTTACTTTGGCTCCAATAATGGAATTTGCTATTTTGATCCGGAAAAGGTTCTGATTAAAAGAGAGGCTCCGGCCGTAGTTATTACGGGAATGAAGATATATGGGTCGCTAAACAATTCGGAGAACAGTGAAACGGAAGTGACACTAACTTCAGAAAAAGAAATTAAACTCAATTACACGCAGAATAACTTCAGTATCACTTTCAACGTACAAAACTACGCACTAACCGATCAGGTACAATATGCATACATGCTCGATGGGCTTGACGATGAATGGTATACAGTAGATGACAACCAGATCGGGTTCAGAAATGTTCCTTCCGGCAAATACCATCTTCTGATAAAATCACGTATTCGCAATCAGGAGTGGTCAAAGACTGTTACCAGTAGATCAATAGAAATTACACCACCCCTATGGCGAACATGGTGGGCAGAACTTTTATATCTGATAACGGCTATCGCTTTATTGATTGCCATTATACGGGCTTACAAACGCAAGGTCAATCTGGAATATCTGTATGCATCAGAGAAAACAAATCATGAGCATGCACAAGAGTTGAACAATGAGCGGTTGCGCTTTTTTACAAACATTACACATGAGCTGCGAACTCCGCTTACACTCATTCTGGGGCCGTTGGAAGATATGTTGAGAAGCAATACTCTTTCCAAAAAAGATCATCACAGGATTACTATTATCCAGCAAAGTGCGCAGCGACTGTTCAACTTAATCAATCAGATACTGGAATTCAGAAAAACGGAAACACAGAATAAAAAATTGTGTGTTAGCCGCGGGAATATCGTGGCCACGGTCTATGAAGTGGGTCTAAAGTACAAAGAACTTAATCAGCAACAGGCGGTAAATATCAAAATTGAGACTGAACAAGAAAATCTCACCGTTTATTACGATAAAGAGATTGTCACCATCATTCTTGATAATCTAATATCAAATGCAATAAAATATACCGAAAAAGGAGAAATACTCATCAACACTTATCAAACCCAAAAAGAAGGAAGCAATTATGTTGAAATGAAAATTTCCGACACCGGTTATGGAATATCATCCGAAGCCTTGCCTTATATTTTCGACCGCTATTATCAGGAACGAGGTGAACATCAGGCTTCCGGCACAGGCATTGGATTAGCATTGGTCAAAAATCTGGTAAGCTTGCACGAGGGCGAAATTTGGGCCGAAAGCACCTTGAATGTCGGGAGCTCGTTTTACTTCCGATTGCCAATTGACAACAATTATCCGGGGAAACTGCATGCCGACTCGGAAATTAAAGCTACTGCCGAGAATGAACCAGCCAATCAGCAGCTGGATGAAAATAGTGAAATGCCCGAAAACAGTCACCCTATATTATTAATAGTAGAAGATAATCTGGATATTCGCGATTACATAGCCGATGCTTTCAAAGAGCAATTTGTAATCAAAACGGCTGAGAACGGAAAACAAGGACTGGAACAGGCATTTGACTGTATTCCGGATATTATAGTGAGTGACATAATGATGCCCGGCATGGATGGCACCGCTTTGTGTAAAGCATTAAAAGAGGATGTCCGCACCAGCCATATTCCTATTATTCTGCTTACAGCCAAAGACTCTCTACAAGACAAAGAAGAAGGATATCAGGCGGGAGCTGACTCTTATCTGACGAAACCCTTTAGTGCATCATTGCTGTCCATCCGGATCCAGAATTTATTGGAACAAAGAAAGCGTTTGTTCGGAAAAAGCAGTGATGTGGCACCTGTTCAGAGCTTCGATACCAAGCGAACCATCATCTCCGATGCTATCAATAAACTGGATCAGGTATTTATTGAAAAAATTGACCGCTTAATCGAAGAAAGACTTTCTTCCGACAAGATTGACATCGGCTATCTTGCCGAGAACGTGCACATGAGTAATTCGACCTTGTATCGGAAAATGAAAGCCCTTACCGGACTATCTACTAACGAATACATCCGTAAAATAAAGATGAAACATGCCGAACAACTATTGCTTGAGGGCAAGTATAGTATATCCGAAATTGCATTTAAAATAGGGATGAACAGCTCCGGTTATTTCCGTCAATGTTTTAAAGAAGAGTTTGGTATGATACCAACTGATTATTTAAAAAAACTCACATCAGAATAGGATCATTTAGTGTGGGTTTGATATAAGGTTATTGAGTCTAAATAATAGTGTTTCTCAAGTCCGAAGACTTTGGCGTGAGCACGGGCTGCAAGCCCATTATATCTTAGCCCAAGGCATAGGTCTGAAAGATCGACGCCTTGGGTATGAAATAGCAAAATCCATTAAGTCCTGAAAGGGCGATATCATACATGTAATAAATTCCGTCCTTTCAGGACTCAATTGGCCCAATTCGTTTTTACCCAGACCGTTGGTCTGGGCTAGGATATGCAAGGCTTTAAGCCTTTTCAGCTCTTCTTATATCAAACTCGCATTAGTTTAATATTTTGCTCTATTTATAACCCTCTTTGAATGATATCTATCCCTTCGTGATGCAGCTATCTGCTTAACTTTGCTGTATTAATTATTATTCAAAAAGAAAAACATGAAACACAAAATTATTTTTTTAATTCTCCTTTCATTTTTCATTCCTCACAGGAGCATACAAGCGCAAACTCCCCGGGAAACATTTTCGGTGGGTGATCGCACGTTTCTATTAAACGAAAAGCCCTTTGTAATCAAGGCAGCTGAAGTGCACTACACTCGCATTCCCCGTCCTTACTGGGAACATCGGATACAGATGTGCAAGGCTTTGGGTATGAATACACTTTGTTTGTATGTTTTTTGGAATATTCATGAACAACATGAAGGACAATTCGATTTCAAAGGACAAAACGACATTGCAGCATTTTGTAAACTGGCACAAAAGTATGGAATGTACGTCATTGTACGCCCGGGACCTTATGTGTGTGCCGAATGGGAAATGGGCGGACTGCCCTGGTGGTTACTCAAAAAGAAAGATGTAAAACTTCGTACACTCGATCCTTATTATATGAAACGTGTCGGCATCTTCATGAATGAAGTAGGCAAACAACTCGCTCCGCTGCAACTTGCCAACGGTGGAAATATCATTATGGTGCAGGTGGAAAATGAATATGGATCTTATGGAACTGATAAACCGTATATATCGGCTATCCGCGACCTGGTAAAAGCAGCCGGTTTCACTAAGTCAGCCCTTTTTCAATGCGATTGGAGCAGTAATTTTACAAACAATGCGCTCGATGATTTACTCTGGACCGTCAACTTCGGAACCGGCGCAAACATCGACCAGCAATTTAAAAAGCTGAAAGAACTTCGTCCCAACACACCATTGATGTGTAGCGAATTTTGGAGCGGATGGTTCGATCATTGGGGACGTAAACACGAGACCCGTCCGGCTAAAGATATGGTGCAAGGCATCAAGGATATGCTGGACCGGAATATTTCATTCAGTTTGTATATGACTCACGGTGGTACCACTTTTGGGTGGTGGGGAGGAGCCAATAATCCCGCTTATTCCACCATGTGCTCTTCTTACGATTATGATGCACCCATCAGCGAGGCGGGTTGGGTTACACCTAAATATACCCTCTTACGTGATTTGTTGAAACAATATGAACCACAGGATTATAAATTACCCGATGTTCCTGCAGCCAAAGCTATTATTGCTATTCCAACTATCAAGTTTAATAAAGTAGCTCCATTGTTCGATAATCTACCCACACCAAACTATTCAGAGGATATTCAACCTATGGAACAATTCAACCAGGGTTGGGGACAGATTTTATATCGCACTACCTTACCCGAGCTAACGGATTCAACAGAGATAAAAATAACGGAAGTTCACGACTGGGCACAAGTATTTGTAAACGGAAAATTGATAGCACGTTTAGACAGAAGATTGGGACAATTCAGCACTAAACTTCCGCCCGTACACAAAGGAGCACGACTGGATATTTTGGTGGAAGCCATGGGACGTGTCAACTTTGACAAATCTATACACGACCGAAAGGGGATTACCGAAAAGGTGGAATTACTGCCAATAGGTAAGAAAGAAGTCAAACTCAGCAAATGGACGGTTTACAACTTCCCTGTCGACGATAATAGTTTCCTTGAAAACAAAAAATACGTCAGCACTACAAAACATAATGGTCCGGCTTATTACAAAGCTACATTCAACCTTGACAAAATAGGAGATACCTTCCTCGATATGCGTTCATGGGGAAAAGGGCTGGTGTGGGTAAACGGACATGCCATGGGACGGTTCTGGGAAATTGGTCCTCAACAAACGCTCTATATGCCGGGCTGTTGGTTGAAAACCGGAAAGAACGAGATTATTGTATTAGATTTGAAAGGACCAACCGATGCTTCCATTCAGGGGCTAACGGACCCAATTCTGGATATGCTGCGTGTAAAAACACCCGCTATACACCGCAAAGAGGGCGAAAAACTTGATCTTTCTTCTGAAAAACCGGTAATAGATGGAACATTCAAACCCGGAAACGGCTGGCAGGAAGTGAAATGGGCACAGACGGTAGAAAGCAAATTCTTCTGTTTGAATGCCCTCAGTGCTCAGGATGAAACCAATGTAGTCGCTATAGCTGAAATGGAAATACTTGATCAAAACGGCAACCCTATTCCCCGTACCGATTGGAAAATACGGTATGCCGACAGCGAAGAAATACGCAGTGGAAACTATAGTGGAGACAAGATTTTCGACTTACAGGAGTCTACCTACTGGATGACGGTTGATAATGCTGCCTATCCACATCAGATCGTTATCGATCTGGACAAAAAATATTCCGTGAGCGGATTTAGATACCTGCCTCGTGCCGAAAAAGGATTTCCAGAAATGATAAAAGCGTATCAGGTATACCTGAAAGCCGTAGACTTTAAGTACTAATTCATTTTGATACCGATAGGTGCTAACCTAAAGAGTTACTAGTCCAATTTGTAATATTAGCAGATAAGGAGAATGTAAGGTGTGTTTTAGTATCATAGAACTGATTATGAAATCAGTATAGCTGTATTTTTGAAGGATTTATAAATGTCAATTATTGCAGATATTTAGTATTAAAAATAGAGTTTAATTCAAGGAGGCTGTCTCAAAATAAAATTGAGTCAGCCTCTTTCGTCTTTAATAGAAAAGTAAAAACTCTGTATTATTTCCGTATTGTGTGAAATACAGAGTAAGCAAACTCGATTTCAAACTTTTCGAACTCACGCAGTTTAACCCGTTTAAATCAATTGTTTTCACTTATATTACAGAGGGTTTGCTTCATATCAGTCGATCGTTTTCTTCAGTGCTTAAGTCCCTGCTCTGAAGTGATTAATTCCTTTGCCCATTTTTTCAAATCTTAGAGTCGATGATTGATTTGAATAATTCGTTCTTCTTTGGTATTATAGTAAAAGTAATGTAATAAATAGCTAGTAAAATACTTAGCTTGATATAACGAGATTCTTAGGATAATTACTGCTTTCGCTTTTCGGTACTTCGTACACCAAAATGTATTCAAACACAAACCCATCGTTGAAGAATCAAATGCGTAAACGTTACCTTGTATTTTAGGTTTGTTATTTAGAAGGTTTTATTTTCAAAAACAAAAATCCGGTATATGATTTATAAACTGATACAAGACTTATAATGCAAGTGAATTTTCAGCAGACAGTAATCATTTTACATATTAAAAATGTATTTGTAACAAATGAGGTCGTCATTTGATACGAAATGGTACTATTATAGAATAAAAATTAGCATAATTTTGTCATTTGGTTTTGTGAGCATAAAGATCATATTTCAATTTCAGAATTTTACATAGCCTTTTTTTAAGTAATTAGAATTTAAAGGAAATCTGTTTAATGTTTTTCACCTTCCAACCTTCAATTATTCTGGGAAGTCAGGGCGGTGGGTTGACATTGGCCACAGCCGTCCTGTGCCACGATAAAATTAAAACTTGTGCATACCGACACCCGCGACCAACTGAAAATAAGAACATCGTGCAATTCAGAAATCAAATCATTCCTGAAATATTATAATAATGGATGCACATTTGAGGATGCGCTCAAAATACAGGACATGCTTGACACAAAAGGGTTTGCAGATTGGATAACATGCTCCGTATTCTTTACAGCAGCATTATTTGATGACGATTGTCCGCCGCATATAATAGGGTCAAGTCGCCCAAGCATTTTAAAATTTATCCCGATGATAGTCATCTTGGCGAGTCGGGCAACGATGCTGAGATGAAGAAATTCTTACTTAATTAGTAAAATTAAGCTCAGGAGTCGCATGTACTTTTTTTGCTAAATAAACTACGGTTTATGGTTGGAAATGCCAGTTAAAGTCAAGGAGAAGAATCATATAGTATTACACTTTAAATAAAGCTTCATGGATACAAAGAAAATCTTATTAATTACATTGCTTTTGACATTATCTTTTTTTGCAAAAGCCCAGTACCAAATTCAGGTGAGCGGCAAGGGTGATGGCTATTTTATAAATCCAATTTTTGCGGGAGACTATCCCGACCCAAGTGTCATGCGTGATGGTGATACTTATTACATAGTTCATTCCTCTTTTGAGTATTATCCAGGTTTGTTGATTTGGAAATCAAACGATTTGATTAACTGGACTCCCGTGACCCATGCATTACATAAATATATTGGCTCGGTTTGGGCACCAGATATGGTTAAATATAAAAACAAGTTTTATATCTATTTCCCTGCAAGTGATAAGAACTATGTTGTTTCAGCCAGTTCGATTGAGGGTCCGTGGAGCGACCCAGTGGAGCTTAAGGTTGAAGGAATTGACCCGGGTCATTTTACAGATGAAAATGGCAAACGTTATTTATATTTCAGCAGTGGAAGTTATGTTCCCTTATCCGACGACGGGCTTTCGGTAGTCGGAGAAATTAAGCATGCGTACGATGGATGGCCAATCCCAAGTGATTGGTCCATTGAACTGTTTGCATTGGAAGGTCCCAAAATGACTAAACGGGACGAGTATTATTACCTGACAGTCGCTGAAGGTGGAACAGCCGGACCAGCCACAGGTCACATGATTATTTCTGCGCGCTCCAAATCTCCTTTTGGCCCTTGGGAAAATTCCCCGTACAATCCTCTTATAAGAACTACCAGCAAAGTTGAAAGGTGGTGGTCGAAAGGTCATGGAACTTTATTGGAAGACACCAAAGGAAGTTGGTGGATTGTATTTCACGCATATGAAAAAGACTATCTTAATATGGGACGTCAGACTCTGCTTGAACCCGTAGAATGGACAAAAGACGGTTGGTTTAAAATTTCAGAAAACGTAAAAACGGAAAATCCTATAAGAAGACCATACGAAAATACTTCCAAAACAAACCTCACGCTTAGTGATGACTTTAGTGGAAATTCATTAGGTTGGCAGTGGAAATTCTTTGGTGAGTACGATACAACCCGCTTTCATTTCACCGGAAAATCTTTAGTCATAAAAGCAAAAGGAAATTCTGTTGGCAACTGTTCTCCTTTATTATGTGTCCCCTCTAATCATTCATACACAGCTGAAGTAGAGATGGAAATTAAAGGAAATGCAGTTGGTGGATTGGTAATGTTTTATAATAGCACTGCGTTCTCTGGTATCTTGAGCGACAAAGAAAATATACTCACCAACATGCGAGGATGGCAATTTGCATCTAAAAAGAATGTGATTAAAAATCGTGTTTTTCTCAGACTTAAAAACATTGAAAATACTGTAGATTTCTTTTATAGTACCGATGGTGTGGAATGGATTAAAAATGAAACCTCTATAGAAGTATCTTCGTTGAATCATAATGCATTGAGTGGTTTTTTGAGTTTGAAAATTGGTCTTTGTTCTGAGGGAAATGGAGAGATTGTATTTAAAAACTTTAAATACAATCCAATAAAATAACGTATGTCGATTTGCAATTTTGACAACACAGCATTCATAAATGTGAATATTTCGTTGTATTAAATACAACTAGTTGCATTACTTAAGATTATCTGCCTTATTTACAACAACTTCTGTCTTTGTGCTAAGTCTAAAGTGAAAAGATGGAGATATCCCAACATATAATCAATGTTTATTATAATGTTGAAAGAGGTGCTATGAATATTGTGTTTAAGCAATGTGTATGAGCCGAAAGAGTTGACGAAGAACTTCGATTCAATTGGCAATAGCAATTTGAGTATTAAGAATAGACGCGATTTCAATTATATTCGCAAGTACTATCTTTTTACCGACGATATACCGATATTATCTGAAGATGAAAAGTCGATTTACAATGCAATAACATTGACATTGATACATTGTACGATTATCTATTAAATAATTGAGGTAAGCCGATTGAAGAATTGAGATTCATACCCGCAGCATTGATCAGCTGCTGTCAAATCATCCTTTGAAAGCGAGTAAATAGATGCGGATAAAGACGGTTGTAATGGGGGCTGGCACTTGTAAATAAGGGGCTTTATCTCTTATTGCCAATGATTAGCCTGCAATGCATTGAAGGATAATGAGTGTGACAAAATAAGCTATGTTACGCAGCATTAAACTATTTATTTTGATGCGGCAGGAACTTTGATAGGCAAAATAATACGGTGCTTGATCGACATATTATTTTGCCTATTATAGCAGATTGCAAATAGAATTGTTTTGACAAATAATCCATGAATTATTGCTCTTTGATTAAGAAACGGTACCCATACTAGTGTAATAGTTTGACAGACTGGCAAATCCTCTTAATTAGATAGAATAGAAATAAACTACCCATGCAACAAGCAAGTGGAATTCACCCAAAAGAGATTGAAAATGATCAGGCATAAAGGTTATCTCAGCTAGGACTAGATGTCAAACTCACCTGCCTACAAAGTCAACGTCTTTTGCCCACTCCATTTTCAGAATAGCCTCAAGATTTCCCCATCTCCCATTAGTTGTACAGAAAAATAAATACATATCGGGGTAATTTTGCTCTGTACATTCAACCTTTGAAATACACGCGCATCAGTATCGCACGGTTTCGGGAGTTTTTTTCCTTCCCATTCTACAGAGCCATTCATAAAGTCAGTTACTACCCAGACCATTTTTCAATGCTATCCCAACGATATGTATTTATTTTAGCGACGAGTTTCCAATGAAACATTAGAGGTAGAGTTGTGAGATATTTCACCGAACTAGTGAATTGTTTATCCATACCGTTAGTTTAAGAATAACACCCCGAAAACCACTTATGACTTTTATGCGTGTTTATCTTTTGGTAGTCGCATAAAAGTCACAACAGGTTTTCTGTTGGGGACATTGGCACAACCCATTTTTTTCTCGCCTGACACATCGATTCTCGGTATCCACTCAAAAAAAAATGCGTTGTGATAGAGTTTGATAATGTTGAAAAGTAAGAATAAGTTTTCGGGACTAATTCTTACTTTTTTTAGGATATGGATAATGGAAAACTTATTTCCTGCTTTCCAACATTTAAAGACATTCGCAATTTAAGTTTTATGTCGATCTTGAGATTAATGCCCCAAAACAATACGCCTATTTTTAGAGACCTGGTCCTTGGTACAAAGAAAAACAGGCAAATTATTTTGAATAGGGACAGCAGAATAACTCCATTCAGCGTTCAATTATTTGCTGCCGCCAGAATAAAATAATTTCCCGCTAAATAAAGTTATTCTTTTTAGCACTCCGTGCAATAAATATATGCTTACACTTCGTGTCCGAGAAACAGAAGTGTTTACCGGTTTGTGTATAATTGTGATATATTGAAAAGTTTTTGCCACGATTGGTTGTTAGATTGTTAGATACTTTTCTAACTTCCAATACAGTATGTTTTCTTTGTTGCAATATAGACATATTGAAATATTGCAATATTGAAAACAAGATTTCAATATGTCAAGCTATCAAGATTTCAATCATTCAGTTTATAAAAGAAGCTTTCAATCGCTATAACTTTCAAAGAAGTAATGAGAATATATCTCAGAGAACAAGAATAAGCGTAAAATCCGTCTATGAATTACTATCAGCATTTACTTTTTTGTGTCCACTTTTGGCATCTTACTTTTATTTCAAATTAAAAAACTGAGATTAATTTTGAATGTGATGTAGAAATTTCATTTTAAATATATAATAGCAGTCAATAAAGCTAAATACATTTGCAAAACGCAAATGGCAAGTTGTATTTTGAGCTGCTCGAAATTCTTTCAGCGGCTCAAAATTACTTGCCCTTTCAGGGGCAAAGTAGCCTCCGAAGTCGGTACTTTTAAAGAATAATTAATGGAGCAAATAGCTCAAATACCAAATCCTAATGATATGAGTAAAGAAGAGAGTAAGTCAAATGTAAGACACAAAGCGGGCAGGAAGCCCAAGAGTCATCCAGCCATTTTCCGGTATTCAATATGCCTTGATGAGGTGGAAAATGCACAGTTTCTAGGTTGTTTTGAACAGTCAGGAATGAATGCTAAAGCAAATTTCATTACATCATGCATTTTTGATAAACCCCTAAAAGTGGTCAGATTGGATAAAGCGGCAATTGACTATCATATGAGACTGACCACTTTCTATTCTCAATATCGTGCCATAGGTGTTAATTATAATCAGGTTTTGGCTGTCATCAAATCATCCTTTTCTTATAGAAAAGCTCTTGCATATCTTGCTAAATTAGAAAGGGCTACTTTTGAACTGGTAGTATCAAACCACCATATCATGACTCTTGCGCAAGAACTTGAAGTGAGATATATGGATTAAAGCAGCTAGAATTTTCTATAAAGGGAAAGTCAATAAAATAATTGAGAGTTGAATGAGTTGAACTGTATGCAGGGTTCTATTAGACGCTAGTTGCTATTCAAATGAAAGTGAATTTGGATGCTTTTTAAACTCAACACTCCTTTTAGAGCCTATTGAAATAGATTTAAGAGATCGTTTATAATGAGATTTTATTTAAGTGCTATGCTGCGGCTACAAAAGGATATATGAATGTTTATCTACTAAGCCTTATCAACCAAAAAGAGAAGCACGATTTTGCGCTCCTCTTTTTGTTGATAATTTAAATAAGATATTTGAGTTTTTTCATTCATTTCAGATACTAAACATTTTTTCAATACCTTCTAACTTCCCGGCAAGTACTTGCATATCGTTACTGATTTTACTATCAGTTATACGTGCATAGATTTGTGTAGTTTTAATATTGGTATGTCCAAGCATTTTACTTACCGTTTCAATTGGTACACCTTTAGCCAATGTAACAGTTGTGGCGAAGGTATGTCTTGCTAAGTGAAATGTAAGCTCTTTATCTACTTCGCATAAATCTCCCACTTCCTTGAGATAAGCATTCATTTTTTGATTACTTAGAATTGGAAGCAATTTATCATTAGGTGATGCTCCTTTGTACTTATTCAGAACCATTTTGGGAACATCTAGTAGGAGGATGTTTGATTGCACATTGGTTTTTTGTCTTTTGGTCATTATCCATAGCCTGCCATCAAAGGATGTTCGAATATTCTTTTCAGTCAAATTATATACATCTATATAGGCCAAACCGGTGAAACATGAGAATATAAAAATATCTCGAACCAACTCCAATCGTTTAATAATGAATTTTTTCTTTAGGATCTTTTCATGTCCTCCTGAGTGAGATATCCTCTGTCAACTTTTACAGACCGAATCTTATAATTTGTAAACGGATCCACAGTAATTAATCCATTATTGCGAGCAATGAGTACGATGCGCTTGAGGTATTGCATAAACTTAGCTACGGTGTTTGCCTGGCACCCAGCAGCAGTAAGTAAATATATCTCAAAATCACTTAAAAACACGTGTTTGATCTCTTTAAGCGAAATGTCCGTTATTTGATATTTGTGTTGCAGAAATTTTTGGAGATGTTTGCGGGTTACCTCGTACTTTCTATAGGTATCTGGAGATTTATTGATACCTACCAGTTTTTTTACATCATCATTGTGCTTTTTGAAAAGGTTTAATAGCGTTTCGTGATGCTCACTCAATCCTAGAAACTCATTTTTTACCTTTTCAGCAGTTACATAGTTATCTTTCCGCTGAAGTTCATGATAAATCGAATGTACTGATGTTCTGATTTCATCTAGCTGAGCATTGCATTGTTTGCTTTCAGACGAGTGTCCTGTAACTTTGCCCAACTTTACATTCCAACTGGTTGGTTGGATTTCTAACTTGGTGTTGAATTGAGCAATGACTCCATCAACAGTGACCCGAGAGATAATGGGCATTTTGCCATCTTTTCGAATGGCGTTCCTTTTCAAGTAAAAAAGGATTTTAAATGTACTTTTCATACTTTCATTTTTTAATCGTTACAAATTTAGTTTGTGGATTGAAAATGAAATAATTGCACCAATGATACTTTGTGACAAATGCAGGTCAAATATCGACTTTTTGTGACCTTTTATTAACCCGGAAAATAGGTCACGAATTAGTCCCAAAATCGTGTCTTTTTGTGACCAAATCGTGTCTTCGATTACAGTTTAGAGTGAGGGCAAATGATGAAAAAGCCCTACAAACATCTAATTTGTAGGGCTTTGTGCTTTCGGGTGTCGCCTATGGGCTAACCTTCTTGCGGTACGGACGGGACTCGAACCCGCGACCTCCGCCGTGACAGGGCGGCATTCTAACCAACTGAACTACCGAACCAGGTTTTAATGTCTGCATTATTTTCTAATGCGGT
>Ga0302288_1001034_pt1 | contig 19435 bp, 23 predicted proteins | sample III_Fen_N1_1_FD_194549 | JGI IMG/M metagenome (GOLD analysis project Ga0302288, IMG submission 194549) | Peat permafrost microbial communities from Stordalen Mire near Abisko, Sweden - III_Fen_N1_1 | ecosystem: Environmental > Terrestrial > Soil > Wetlands > Permafrost | place: Sweden: Abisko...
CAGTTCATAATTAATTTTAGCAATCTTCCTCTCCCCCTGCGGGAGAGGACTGAGGTGAGGGGGTTCAAGGTCTCAGCCATTAGACATTTTTGTTGTAGCGGAGGGTGCGAAATCTCTGATTTCGGGGGAGGGTGCGAATGTACTTTATTAAACGCAAATCGATATAAAACACCAATATTGATTTAATAAAAGCCCCGAAGATTAATCCTTGGGGCTTTTATTAATATTAAAGGGCACCTCTATTGACCTAGCCAGGATGGGGAACGTAAATAAAACCCATGAAGGTTAAATTATATTGTTAGACAAAACCTAAAAAGGAGCTTAAAATGAGTAAATATATTTGCACTACATGTAGTTATATCTATGACCCCGACATGGGAGATCCAGACGACGGGGTCGGACCCGGAACCCCTTTTGAAAACTTACCCGAAGACTGGTCATGCCCTATTTGCGGCGCCACCAAGGATAGATTTAAGGAACACCCCTAGTCTATTTTGACTTTTGCATCAACTGGCGTTTAGGAAAAAAATTCTTTCCTGATATAATCTATTTAATCAATTATTAGAAAAGGAGATATGATATGACGAAAAAAACTTTTATACCCGAAGGAACCGTTGTGGTTGGACCTTATTCGCCAGCGGTGGAAACAGGCAACTTGATTTATTTTTCAGGACAAATTCCGATTGATATGACTACGGGCAAAATAATTGAAGGCGACATAAAGGCTCAAACCTTACAATGCTTCAAAAATCTTTCTGCAGTGCTTGAAGCGGCGGGGGTAAACTCCGACGATGTTGTAAAAACGACAGTTTACCTGACCGAAATGAGTGATTATGCGGCGATGAACGAGGTTTACGGAGAATATTTCCATTCTCCATATCCAGCCCGAACAGCAATCGCAGTAGTCGCATTGCCCCTCGGCTCCAAAGTCGAAATCGATGTAATCGCAAATCGATAATACTAGATGCGAGAGGCGGAGCGCAAGGACAAATTGGTTAATTTTTTGTGTCTTTTAAGCTTGTGCATCCATCTCATCTTACTATATTAAAAAATGGAGGGGACAAATTATGAATCACAATACCAATTACAATATAACCAATAAAGATGGTGAGTTTGACGAATGTCTTACAAAAGGAATTTGTTCCATAAGCCCGTCCCTGTCGTTTTTACACGAGGTCATAAAATCATATCTTAAAGAATTATCCTTTTATCTTTTAAAGTTAAAAGAGCTTGGCGTAAACAACGAAAAAATTAAAGAAAACGTAATCGATGTAATTTCCGGACTAATTGTAAACGTAGATTATAGCGAGGAACAATTTGCAAAAGTGAGCGCGAGGCTTCACAGAGATTTGACTCAGGCAAAAGATTTATATTTCTCCCTGTGCAAAAAAAATAATCTGAAAGCTGAATTTATGCGTTCAAAACTGAAAAGCCCTGAAAAGCACAGCCTTTCAGATGCAATCAGGCAGGGGCAGGCGCTTATCAGCAATAAAAATGGTGGATTTACAATCGAGCAAAAAAAACTTTTTGAATTGAATTATATTGTTATAAAAAGTATTTGTATCCATCTGGTCGAGTTGAAAGAACTTGACGTTGACAACGAAGAAGCTTACGAGGCAATGCTTTCCTTGCTTAATATGATGAATTCGTTTGACGTTCCCTTGGAGGAATTAAACGAAGCATTCAGAAATATTGTTGAATTAGACCAAGACATTCTACAAAAATTACAACAAACCAGAGAAGAAAAATACGGTGAAATAGTTCCGACAGAAGTTTCGCTTTCAACTAGACCGAACAAAGCCATATTGGTGACGGGAACCAACTTGAGAGAATTGGAACTTTTATTAATCGCGACAGAAAACAAAGACATTGATATTTATACTCATGGGTACATGATAATAGCGCACTCTTTTCCGAAACTGAAAGCTTATCCGCATCTTGTCGGACATTTTGGCACCGGAACAGATACATACTTAACTGACTTTGCAGCTTTTCCAGGTGCTATTTTCATGACCAGACATTCTTTCCAAAGGGTCGAAAAGCTTTATCGAAGCAGTATTTTTACGACCGATTTAATCGCGCCTAAAGGCATTGGCACAATTAAAAATAATAATTTTGAACCATTGATTAAGTCCGCTCTTAGAGCTAAAGGGTTCACAAAATCAGAGGATAAAGGGTTTATCAGAATTGACTTGCAGGAAAGAAAAATCCTCCAAAAAATCACAGAAGTTGCCAAAAAAATAGAAAAAGGCGAGATTAAACACTTTTTCGTTATAGGAAGGGCGACTCATACAAAAACCCAAAAGGATTATTTTAAAAAATTCCTCGACCTTTTAGGTGATGACTGCTTTGCGCTTTCTTTTTCATATACGGATAAATCAAAAAACATACTGTTAGTTCAGTCTGAATATTCTTTCCATCTGATTTATAAAGCCCTTAAAATACTCACAAGAAAAATTACGATTGCCGAGTTAGATCCGATAATCCTTTATACCCGCTGTGATGCGCTTACTATTCCAAATATACTTCATACGAAATTTCTAGGCGTAAATAAAATTTATTCCAGTGATTGTTCACCAAGCCTAGTGAATCCTTCGATAGTTGAAGCAACCAGAGAAATGTTTGACATAAAAAAATACACCGACCCCGAAACCGATTTTGAAGAGATGACGAAAGAATCTTGAAATTATTTTATCTGTTATACCGATATAGCAAATTGATTATACTTTACGTCATCCTGGCTTGAGCTGTAGGCGAGCACCGAGCCGTACAGATCAGGATCAGGGTTTCTGTGGAACTTGTTTCAGGATCGCATAAGCGAACGACAATGCGATGCTGAAATAAATTCAGCATGACGTTTAAAAGACTATTGTGTCAATATATAATCAACTTGCTATAGGAGCATTGGATGAATGGTGCTAATGGATTAATTTAATTGCCCAAATTAGCAGACAGTCGGGCTATAGGAAATATTGTTCTTGTGTTCTAAAGTGCTTATATGAAGAAAATAATAGTAAGTTTAGTTTTAATATTTTCCGTTGTAGCAGGTGTCATCGCCATAAGTTGCAATGAGGCGAGTGCCAAGGATAAGCCGACAGTACTTTGCATCTCTGCACCCATGTGCGGTGCATGTAAAGAATTTGCGCCGACATTCAATGCCGCTCGGTCAAAATTTTCCCAAAAATTTAATTTTGCAGAAGAAGATATTAATACATCACAAAGGGCGAAGAGCCTTGGTGTAACTGAAACCCCTTCTGTTTTCATCCTCAAAGGAGGGCGTTCTCAAAAAATCGGCTGGGAATGCTTGAGTCAACCGGGTTGTTTCGAACGAAAGCTCAAAGATTACTAAATAAAAGGGATTATGCAGTTTTTCTGCCAAAGCACCTTTATTATTGACTTTCTAGCCTATAGAATAATTCACAAACAAGGGGTTTAAACCCCTTGTTTGACAAGCCTTTGCGATTTTTACTGCATAATCCCTGTAAATAATGATATTAAAAATATTTCAAAAAAGCCCTCTAATAGAGGGCTTTTTTATTGATGAGCCAGTCTGTAGGGTGCAGTCACTACTGCACCAACATTTGTGGTAAAATTTCATCATGCCAAACTACAGAAGACATTATATTCCAAAATCCATGGTTTTTATTACAATTGTCACCAACCAACGAAAACCGCTACTGATTGATAATATTGAACTTCTAAGAGAGTCCATTAAAAATTGTAATCTTGATTTTGAAATCTACGCAGGAGTTGTCCTTCATAACCATCTTCATATGATATTGAACCCAACTGAAATAAATAATTATCCTAAAATAATATCATCAATAAAGTATTCATTTTCAAGAAATATTCAATACCAAAAACAAGATAAAACTCAATCTGAAATAAAAAGAAAAGAAAAAGGAGTTTGGCAAAGAAGATATTATGACCATATCATCAGAGACGAAGAAGACTTAAATAAACATTTAGATTATATTCATTACAACCCAATCAAACACAAGCTTGTAAAAGCTGCAAAAGATTGGAAATATTCATCATTCTCAAAATTCGTTGCCAATGGTCTTTATGAACCGGATTGGTGCAATTTCGAAGATAAAAATAATTGTAACAGTCTAAATATTGAGTAGCATTGGTGCAGTAGTGACTGCACCCTACGGACTGACAATTCTATTTAATCGAGCTAACGATTGAAAGCTTGACATCACGAAGTCTTTTGTTTTACTCTGTATTAATACAAAATCTAAAAAGTTAGAGTTCACATTTTTGTTAAAATTAACACCTCTATCTATAAGGAATGATTAATATGAAAAAGATTTTACTTTTAATTATAATTATGGCAACAATTTCTCCGTGTTTTGCGCAAGAGCAGAAGAATTTTCAACACAACTTGGTTGGCACCCCCAAAAGTTGCGCTAATCAAAAAGGAAATAAAGCCATGTATTATAATGACATGGGCGAATTTCAAGGTTGGACCCTTAAGGAAAATAATAAAATTACTTACTATGACAGCATCGGTAGGGTTGAAGGCTGGGCAACTAAAGAAAATAATAAAATCACACATTATAATAGTCAGGGGCTTCCTCTAGGATGGGTGGTTAAAGAAAATAATAAAATTAAGTATTTTGACGGAGAAGGGCGACCTCAAGGTTGCGTAATTCAAGACGGCAATAAAACTAAATATTATGACGGGGTTGGTCAATTGGAATGTTTGACGACTCAAAATGGCAACAAAACAACGAATTTCGATAACACAGGTCAGATTATAGGGAGCACTTCAACTACTCAAAATAACGATAAAGGCACTCACTATGATTTATCTGGTAAGCCAAACGGTTATACTGCTCACGAAGAGAATAAAACCACATATTATGACAGCATGGGCAGGGTCCAAAGGACTATTCTTTATGAAGGCAATAATAAGAACCAAAGCGAAACAAAAGGGGCGCAAGACTGGGACTATGGGACAAAATATAAAAACAATATACTCTGGCCTTAAATGCAGTCCGTAGTAGGTCAGGCTATGCCTGACAATTCCATTTAATCGAGCGGGTAGGGTGCAGTCACTACTGCACCGAAACATAATTTAATTTTACAAATAATTTAAAACAAAAAGAAAACGCCATTATAGACGTTCTCTTTTTGTTTTAAAAATGGGGCGGATGATGGGGAATTTTTCGAACCAATTTATTGATGAAGTTCTATTGTTTTATAATATATTGTCAGGAATGCCTCATTTAAATAGTTATTTCCCAAGTTGAATCAAGTATGCATAAACCAAAGTTTTGGGGTTTATGGCTTTTTGGTTTTTTATAAATCCATCTTCTGTGTATCTTATAACAACTTTAATTGGGGTTTGTGGATTTTGAATCTTTGACATATCAATAACTCCCGAAAGCGTTTGAATGCCGCTATCATAATTTTTGGATATAATATTTAAAGGTATTTCATATTTTTTCATTAGATAATTATGTAAAAATTGTTGCGTCTCAAATTTTTTACTCAAATTAGGCTTTGTTATATTTTTGTATATTCCAAGGCTGAGTTCAGGCTCACCCGACACCTCCTTGTAAGGTTGAGAGGCTATAGTTATGTTTATTTTTATTTTTTTTGCTGATTGTAATTCTTTGGGTAAAGTAAGCGTTTGAATATCAAAAGAACCGTTTATTATTTCTGAATTGTTTTGCGCAAAATAAAAATCTCCATTTGATTGTATTTTTACAAAAGCTTCTGAATAGTTTTTTATATCGAAATGTTGGATTACTGCTGACTTCAAAAAACTTTCAGGGTACAAAATAGCTCCTATCGGAGCTGCAGCATAAATGACAGAATTAGGAGATAGTCCTGCAAGTAATAATGGCGCAAAAGCGAGGGCGCTTGCGCCAGCTACGGCTCCCCCCCCAGCGGTTATTCCGACAATTGCCCCGCCCGAGAAACCCCCATTGCTGCCACTTGAGCCTTCTTCTTCGATTCCTCCACCTAAGGTAGCAGAAACGCTTTGCGACACGGAATTTGCTGCACAAACGCCCATGGCTAAGCCCATTTCAATACATAATACCACTAAAAATACAACTATCTGCACATTATCCCCTCTTTTGCCTCATGTTAACTTATTACGAACTCATTATAAATCAACCTGCCCAGTCAATTATTTTTTTTATAGGTCCGCAATATAGGTCCGCAGAGGGTGTGTTTTTTTTTAATAAGTACGAGGATGAGATTAAATAAGGATTAAAAATGAAATTATTATTTAAACAAATATTATATATTTCCGTAATTGGTTTATTTTTTTTACCAATGATGGCAGATGCCAGTACATTAAAAGTAGAAAGATTTTCTTCGCCTATTAAGCTGGCGAACAAAATTTCCCAGCCAATCAATTTATCTTTTGCTACTGACGGTAATTGGAAACTTCTTGTTGAATCATTTGACAGTCAAATAAGAAATCAGGATAATCCAAATTTTTCAATCCCAATAACAAGATTAGAACTCGCAGAAGTAGGTGGAATGCCAATTTCGAGCTTTGAAACCGGAAAAATTATAGAAATAAAAAACAGCAACACCTCTGGCATTAATAATATCAATATTGCATTGAATGTTATCAACAAGGATTGCGATAAACCGGGAAATTACGTTGCTGATGTGAAATTCACATTAATCAATCAAAACACAGTTGTTGCGGAAGACATTTACAGTTTCAGATTTAGGCAAGAAGAAATTTCTTCGATTGATTTTTCAAAACGGATTGTAAATCTTTCAATGCCTAAAGACAAAATACTTCAAAAAGGGAGCAAGCAAAACCTCACCACCCCTTTAGGGCTATATATAAGCTCAAATAAAGATTGGAAATTATATATAAGAAATTTGTCTAATTCCAATGACAAAACTCTAAGCTATTTTGTCAGAGTTTTAGGCGGAGATTATTCGGTAAACTGCAATACGACAAATGAATATGTTCCGATTAGCGAAACCCCAATTTTATTAGCATCGGGCAAGTCAACAACAAATGAAATGATGGGTTGTCTAGATAAAAGACTCATAAGCATTGACTACCAAGTGAAGGGTCCTGATGATAGGCTTATCAAAGCAGGCTCGCGTTCAGAAGACTTTGAATACAGATTAGAGACGGAGAATTAAAAATGAAAAAATTATTGGCACTATTTACTATCTTATTTTTCACAATGAACACCGCGAGTGCGGCGATTAGAGTTTCACCGAGCTATATTGAGCTTGATGCTAACAAAACGAGAAAGGACTACATTACAAGTTCATTTTCAGTTTCAGGCGGTAAAGATGAAACTGTGCGTTTTAAAATTTATCCCAAATTTTTCAAACGTGACCAACAAGGACACGTCGTGGAATTAGAAGATAAAGATCAAAAAAATTCTTTAATGGGGAAAATTAAGGTCTACCCGCAAGAATTCAGTTGCCAAAATGGAATTGAACAAAAAATTAGATTCACAGTTACCGGCGTAAAAGCATTACCCGTAGGCGAATCAAGGCTTGTTTTATACTTGGAAGATACCAATACAAGAGAAATTGTTATTAAAAATGCCCAAGGTGGTTCTGGCGGAAAACTATTATTGAAAACTAGAGTGGGCGTGCCTGTTTATGTCGACAAAGGTATTTATACAAAACGAGGAAACCTTGATGCGGTTGCATTTAAACAAATTGGTGAAGATTATGCATGTGACTATAAAGTTTCTTCAATCGGTAACAGTAAAATTAGATACAATGGTTTTGGATATATTTCACAGGGCGACAAATTGATTAAGAAGTTTGATATTTCTGGCTCAACAGTTGAGGGCGGAGATATTTTAGAAAGAATTCAAAAAATCGGCAGTCTAAAAGATGACCTCGTCGAAGGTCAAGAATATAAATTGAAATTTATATTGACATATAAAAACGAACATGACAAAGAAAAAGTATTAAAAAAAGAATTAACATTTATACCTGCTAAACCAATTAGTAATAAGGTTTAGCAGAATGTAGAACAGAAGAGGAGAAAAAACAATGAAAAAACAATTATTACTATCAACATTACTAGGCGCAGTAGCAGCATTTAGCTTAGCGCAAGGAGCATTTGCAGCTAACAATGCATCACAAATTATTACAGGATCACTAGCTGCAACAAAAGCTATCACAGTAAAATCAGGTCAATCTACAACAACAAGTATCGCACCTAGTAGCGGAGTTTTAGCTGCACAATTGACACCAGGTTTTACCCTTAATGATAACGAAGCAATTGGAGCCTTGACATTGACTGCTACAGTTGATACGGGTGCTGCTACACCTTGCTTCGGAGTCGGCACTGATACTTTCAACTATATAGCATTAGGGAATACTACAACTAAACCCTCAGCTAGTGATGTTGCAAATGCTATTGCTGCAGACATTGACCTAAACCCAAATGTTATTGCTTATAAAATAGCTGCGCCAGCCGTAACTAAAATCAGTGGCTCCGGTTCATTGACTGCGTTCGCATACGGCTCTAATAAATGGACATCAACAGGCGGTGATGCTGGGGTTTATGATGTTATTATAACCTCTGATGCTGCTAAAGCAGCTAGAACCGGCACATTTGACTCAACAGATTTAGTCGGTAACTATGCCGCTAACCTAACTTTAACATTCGATAGTTAATCAAATATCATCTTAAAGGGGATAACAAGGGAAGTAAATTCCCTTGCCCTTTTTTTTAATTAAAAAGAGAAAAAATGAAAAAAGTTTTTTTATTAATAATTTTAATGTCGCATTTAACGTTCTCAACACGAGTATTGGCTGCGCAAACAGATTCGCAATATTTTACGGCAACTTGTGGTCTGTTTAAATTAGTGAATAAGCATAATGGAACAATGTCTGCTGAAATTAATCCTAATACGGGGGTTTTGAATTCAAGTTTGAATTCAAGCTTTTCTATCATTACAAATAGTAGGTATGAACAAAATTTAACAATGTCAGCTACTGCAAACACTGAAAATGGTACCACAAACGCAATATTCAATATATCTGATGCAAAATATATCATCTTGACAAATTCGTCTAAAAAACCATCCATAGGGACTATTGAAGATATTAAAAATGGGAGCTCGAACTCTGCAAACAATCCTAATGCAATTGCTTATTCAATCACGGACCCCACCGAGACTGGTGAAGCGCTTAAGGTAAAATACAACGCTGAGTACAAAGATTGGGAATTGCAATTGACAAAACGAGGTGTAACGCAAACTTCTATAACAATTCCATCAGGGAATCCGCTTGAAAACACCTATTCTGTAAATGATTTGGCGGGTTCTTATCAAGCGACCATAATGCTGTCGTTTGATTGAGAAAAACACGTTATTGCAAGTCTCAAGTCTCGCAATGATGCGAAAGTAAGAAAAGAGAAAATGAAACTTTACATAATTATTTTAATATTAATATTCAACATTCTTACCGCGAGGGCGGACACTAGCGTTACGAACACTTTTGTTGTTGATTTTGACACCACTGTAAGCATTGTAATCTCGGGAAATTTAATGACGACTATAGATGCAACCAGCGGAGCTTTAGACTCGGGGCTCAACATAAACTACAAAATAACGACAAATCAATCATTAACAGATATTCGTTTAAAGGCCTTGGTGGTTGACGAATTAAACGTGAAGCATAATGCATTTTATTCAACAGGAGGAGGTTCTGGAAGTCAAAATATGTATCTCGTTTTGGCAAGCGACGAACACAAACCACCGGCAAGTTCGGTTGAAGACTGCTTAAAAGGAACATCGACCGCCTTAAACAATCCTGATGCAATAGCTTATCCCGGAACGATTACTATAAATAACAATGGTTTGATAAGTTACAACAGCGAGGGCTATTATTCTTGTGAGATTGGAGAAAATATAACTGATTTAAATATGTCGATTACAACAAGTCCAAAAGCAGGAACTTACGACTCTAGCACAGCAATGGATGAACCTGACCCTTACAAAGTCGAAATATATTTGGACAATATCCCATCATGATAAAAAAAATATTATTTATTTTTATTTTTATTTTGTTAATATTATTTATTCCAAGTTCCTTTGCATCAGATAGCATAATTTCTTCTTTAATTATCAACGGAGAGGACGAAAGAGAAATTGAAATTGTTATGGATAAAAGTCAAATGTATTTACCTTGCAAGTACATTTTGAACTATTTTGGAATTCCCTACAAGGAAAACCATGTAGACAAAAGTCTTTCATTTAAAAATTGCATAATAAAAAACAATGGACTATACATTAACGGCGTAAAGGAACCCTATTCAGTATTTTTCGTAAAAAACGGGATTACGGGAGCCCAAAATGAGTTTTTCATACCCGCCGAAGCACTTGCAAAAATTACGGAGAAAGATATCACAACAGACTCCCACGAACTTTTGGCCTTTATAAAAACAAAAGATGTCGCAAAAACGAGTGAAAAAGCTGACGAAAATCCTTTTTTAATACAAGACGGGGTCCAAAAAATAAAAGCATATGATGAAATAACTCTGCCTGAGCAAAAGGGATTTATCAGCTTGGATACCGTGGGAATTAAGAGCAATATGCTTTCTGACAGCTATTCACAGATTTATAAAGATTCTCAGAGCAAAAGTTGTTCTTATAATAACAACATGCAGCTAACGCTAGCCGGAAGATTGAATTCAGGCGAATATAAAGTTGACTTAGGCACAAATAGTTATTCAAAAAATTTGCTGGCATTTTCGGGGATTAGTCCTCAATATAAAAATCGATACAAAGATTTTGATTACTTAATTGGCAAACCGGACTCTTGGGATTTTGGAGGGACCAATATTAGTTTTGACCTTATGGGTGCGCAATTAAAAGACCATGTCGAGCCCAATGAAGATTACAAAAAGATAGAGGGGCAAGTCACCCCCACAAGCATAGTAAAGGTTTATATAAATAATGATTTCGAAAAAGAATTAAGTACTTACGGCGGTTATTATACCCTAAAAGACGTGTATTACGGGCACGAGATTAAGAAAATAAAAATCGACGAACTTTTGGTCGACGGTAGTGTGAAAGAAGTGTTTTTAAAAGAATTTAAGGGTAATGCGAACAAAAAAAATATTCCCAAAAGAGATTTTATATTGGGAGTGACAGGGCTTCAAAACAAGCTTTGGGCAAATAACGGATATATTTACCAAGCGACCACAAAAAAATTCGTAACCGGAGTTAAGTATCACAAAGAAATATCAGATAAATTAACTTTTGATAATTTCGTTACGGCCGACAAAATCATCTCAGGAAGTGTTGATAGTGCATGGAATCAAAGCGTTTTGGGGAACAAAAAATATTTAAATTATACAACAATGCGAAACGTAAACGCACTTGAGGGTGAAACATACATGGGAGCACTAACGTATAAAAATAGTGAGAAATTGGATTCAAAACTCTATTTCGGAGGGAGTAATTCAGTATCTGAAGACAGAATAACCGAGGGTGGACTTGGTTATCTTTTAAAATATGAAAACAATTATCAAGTAAATGAAGAAACAGTTTTAAATGGAAGCATTTTTGCGATTTCTCCAACATTTTATATGGCAGGTTCCTCGTCAGGCGGTGGGGGATTCATGTCTGATAAAGTTGGTGCAAGCATAGGAGGAAAAACCAAATTTAAAAACATTTCAATTGCCGGCAATTATTCTAAATACAAATCTAATTTTGGGAACTACTATGAAGGGGGGCTGATTGATTTTGACGAATATAATTTGGTCGCAAGGGCTCATTTCAAAAAACTTCCCAATATAACCCTGAAAATCAATAACAAACAAGGAATGAATGAAATTGGCGCAATAAGTTCGAATGCTTGTGAATTATCAGCAGATAAAAGGTTCAAAAAAATTGAGTTCAAGGGCGGAATCAGAAAAAATGATTATTCAAACCAATACAGCGCAGAGGGATACTCAAGCTACTCTTCTCAATATTCAGATACTTTCGCAGAAGTTAGCTTTCCGCTTGGAAAAAGGTTTGGAAGTCTAACAATTGGGCATGATATTGTAGATACAACATCAGATAACTCAGTTAATAATTATAAAATGCTCACTTTTAACTATGCAACCCCATCGATTAAAGGGTTTAACTTTAATGTTTCGACGGGAATTCATTATGCTGGAACAACGAAGGGCAATGACATGGGCTTTGGAGTTACAAAAAGGCTAAAATCGGGAAGCGCTGTTAGCCTGAACTATAGATATAGCCAATCACCATATTACATGATTGATAATATGTATATTCCTTCAACCATGCGCCATTCGCTTACGGTAGATTTTTCAGAATTATATGGAATAGGTGACCGAGGATTAAAGGCAATAGGGACCGTTAACCAAAACAAAGGATATTTACAAGTTATGGCTTTTTTGGATTTGAATCAAAATGGAATTAAAGATAAAGGCGAACCAAATATTGAAAATATTCCTATTAAGGTCGAAAACGACTCGGAAGTTCTTTTGACAACAAAAGATGGAGGCACAAAGCTTAAGGCTGAAGATGCAGGAATTCATAATGTGAGAGTTTTTGAAGATGAATTGCCGACATTTTTATCGTGCCATAATAAAACAAAGCCTTCGAGATATGTAAAAATAACAAATAATTCAAAAACGAAGATAGCTTTTGGGTTAATAAGCTCAGTTGGAAATATCAATGGCTCAGTGACAATTAAAGATGAGTTTAACAACTCATTAAAACTTGATGACCTGGTGGTAAGCATTTTAGATTCTACGGGCAGAGAGGTAAATTATACTAATCTGAATGAAGACGGGACTTTTTCCATTTCTGGTCTTAACCCCGGAAAATACGTAGTTACAATAGATAAAGAGATTCAGGATTTATATAAAATCAAACCCGATGCAAAATCTGAAAATCTGATTGTGATAATCCCACCAGAATACAAGGATTATGTCACAGTTGACAACGTAAACTTGAATTATAAATATGAGATTTAATTCAGAGCAAAGCATAGGGGGGCGGAGTTATCTTTTGTCAAATATTCTTTTAATGTTTTTGTTGCCCATATACGAAACTTTGTTGCTATTTTGGATTTAATACGATAGCCAACAGATATAATAATATCTAAATTATAATGAGCAATTCCCCTTGAAACTGTTTTTTTACCTTCTTTTAGAACTATTAAGAAATCCTTAATAGTTGCTGTTTCTGCAAGTTCATTTTTTTTATAAATATTTTTAATGTGCATGTTAATATTCGGTACTGTTGTATCAAATAATTCAGCCATCATTTGTTGAGTCAGCGGGTAGGGTGCAGTCACTACTGCACCGAAACATAATTTAATTTTACAAATAATTTTAGATAAAAAGAAAACGCCCTTATGGACGTTCTCTTTTTGTTTTATAAATGGGGCGGAGTATGGGGCAAAACTCGAACTCTTTAACAAGGAAATTTTGCCACTTGCAACAAGTAAAGATACCATTATTTTTCTTGAACAAATTAAGGTATTTCTTGCCGCTTAATTATTTGCTATAATCAATAACTTTTTTCTTCTCTCCAAAATAGGCATAGCCATAATTACGGTTTAAAAGCTCGTTTGTCAAATCTTTGCCGTCGTAATTAACTCTGCAGAGAATTCTAAAATACTTGTCTTTAGAACAATCAACTAGGTTTATTTGCTTAGCATTTGTTAATTCATTATGCGCGAAATCTCTTACCATGAGTCCTTTTGATTTTTCGCAAAGGTTTTTTGTTCCTACCTCCGGCGTATCGATTCCGTAAAGCCTTAATGGCATCGTTCTAAATAATTCGGGTAAACTATCGCCCAAATCAAAGGTAAAAGTATCGCCGTCATGATTTTTTATAAACTTCACATTGTTAAAGTCTTGCGCGCACGTCGGCAAATAGCAAAAGATACCGATAAATAACATAATTACAATTTTTTTAAACATAATTTTATCTCCAATTTTTCTGTATTATACACGAAAAAAGCAACAAAAAAACCGCCCGATAGAATCAAGGCGGTTTTTTATTCATTATTTATTGTTTTCTCGTGAACTAATTTCTTTTTAAAAAGTGTTTAATGCGCTCATAATGTGTCTTTACGAATGCTTTAATGTCTACCTTAGATAAGAACTCTTCCACTTCGTCAGCGCCAAATTCTAAAATTTTGGCTCTTAATTCTTGCGGAATCATATTAACATAAGGGATTGCACCCATGGCGCAAGATAATGATTCGCATACTTGATGCTCTCTTTCTTCCCCTGTTAGTCCGGGTGTGGCTTGTACAGTCGTCATAACTTGTATAGCCGCCTGTGTTGCTAATTCTTTAGCTGTTGTCATCGTTTGCCTTCTTTCTTTTTTATGTAAATTACACCAACTCTTTAGTTGCATTGTGATATGTAGAGCCGTCAAGACTATACATAAATTGTTTTCTAGGGATTGTTCTATATCCTAAATGTACCCATCTTTCAACGCCCCTAAAGGTGTGACGTTCTTCATAAATACATTGGTCTATAATATCCCTTAACGGTTTACCGTTTGGTTGTTTTATCCTCCCGGAGAAAATATCGTTAAAAAATTTCTTAGGGTCTACGCCGGTGATATTTCCATCCGCCGCCGCTCCGCCAATGGCGATATTACTTATACAATGGTCGCTTTTTGGGTCGCCACCTACGGATTTATTAAGGTCTTTCCCTCTTAGTCCGGAAGACATATTGTATTTTTTAGGGGCGTAGTAATCGCCTACCGGGTCAATAACTTTTTGGCAAAAGGTTGCCGCCGTTTGGAATTGCGGAATAGATACGAATTCATTTTTAAGATGTTTCGCTATTGCCGTTTGAGAATAAATAAACATTGCTTCTGTTATGTACTTAGATAGTTTTCTTGTCATGTTGCCCCCATTTCTTAATGTATTCAAAATTCTTATCTTTTTGTTCGTGTTTTTTGAACAAAGTTTTACCGCCCATAAAAGGCGGCATTGGAGAGGTTTTTATTGGTACTATTCGCATGTTAAATCTCCTCTTTATTTTGTAAGTGCCATCGCATCTAGTCTATTTTCGATTTTGTTTATGGCTTCCGTATGCCCTTGTAAAACCGAATATTGATAACCGCACCAAAAAAAGATTATAAGAACAGTAAACAGATTCGCTACTAACCATCCTCTAGTCTCATTACGTTCTTTAAATAACGTGTCTACTTTTGTTTTCATTGAGTTTTCGGGGCAAGTTCCACCGCAAATAATTTCATATATTTCCTTTATTTGCTCTTTGCTTTCGTCTTGCGCTTTATGTCGCAAGGCGCACGCTTGATTTGTCACTTCATCGCAATGTTGTTCTGTCATGTTCTAATTCCTTCTTATGTGATACCGCTTTTTAAAAAAGCCCTGCCCGAACCCAACCAACCCAACCAAACCTTTTTATTTACCGATGATTTCCTCGTATTCTGTTTGTGTTAGCGTGCCTTTTGTAACACGTTCCGCGACTTGCTCTGCAGTCAATTTGCCGGCATCATAAAGTCTTTTGATACTTTCAGCGATTTGTCTCATAATACGCCCTCCTCGATTAGTGTTAATGTGTAAGCATCGATAATATCGCCTTCGTGTTTTATCTCAATAGCGGCGGTTATGGATTGAGTAAGGGTATAATTCTCGTACTCTTTCGCCGTTAAAAAAGCCTCGTCATAAGTGAATTTTGTTTTATCCGTTCCGTCCGATTCCTTATAGGCGACTTCTTTAATGTTTTGGCGCACATAAACGCCGTTTGGACTCGATGTATTGTCCGTCTCAAGCGGCTTTATTAAGCTCTCTGCTTGTTTGTAGATTAAACTCATTGCTTTCCCCTTCGTTTATTTTCTGTTGTCTTTTACTTATAATTTTCTTGCACGCCTCAATGTTTAAACAGGGCTTAATATGCTTCAAATACGCATCGTGTGTATCCGTACATTTAAACCATCCCATATAACTCATAAATTGAGAGGCATCGTACCAAGTAATTTTCTTCTTAGCGCCTATCCTTCGGGCTTTTCTCGTAGCCTTTAGCAAAATAGATTTTCTTAAAGTTGTTTTATCTCGGTAGAATTTAAACCCCATAAAATCAAGGGGTCTACCGATTTCTTTACCTTTTGAGGTTGTATATTCAAACTTAAACACTTGCCAGTTATCTTTTATTTCTAAATTTAAACTATTTAAATATTTCTTAATTATTTCAAAATCTTTGTGTAATTCCTTCTTGCTCTTGTTGAAAAGCACAATATCATCAACGTATCTAACATAGCATTTGATATGCATTTTTTCTTTAACAAGATGGTCGAAGTCCTGTAAAAACCAATTGGCGAACCATTGAGAGGTGTAAAACCCTATCGGCAAGCCCATACTTATTTCTTTGCCCTCATGTTCGGCTATATTTGAATCTAAAACTAAATTAATTGCATAAAGCATATCTTCATCGTGGATAATTTTTTTAAACTTTTCTTTTAAGATATTAATATCTATACTTTGATAATAATGGTGAATATCCATCTTGAGAACATATTTAATGTCGGAATCGTTATTCCTTTTTATAAACTTCTCGATGTGTCTTTTACCAAAATGCCCGCCTCTTCCGGGAATAGAGCCGCAAGAAAATTCATACATTCCCCTCATAAATATAGGCTCTAAAACCTGTATAATAGCGTGTTGTATGATTTGTTCGTATTTATATCTAGGTTGGATTATTAATCGTTCCTTTTTAGAGCTTCCATCGTAGATTTTTATAGCTTTGTGCCTTTGAATTGTGTACGTTTTTTCGGCAAGCATTTTTTGTATTTTTCAATATATAAATCGGGATTGCTTAGTATTTTTTGTACATCTTTTCGTTTCCTTTTTCTATGGGAAGAGTTAATTATTGCTTTATGAAGATTATCATAGCTGATTAACTCCTCAAATAGATGGTTATATGATTTCATTAATTAAATTGTCTTTCTTAACACCTCACTGGCTTTCGACGAGCTACTAACCTGTGCCTCTTTTGCGGTCTGATTTTTACCAAGCGGTAAGGACTAAAGGATACATTAAAAGTTATTGTAAGAATGAGAAGCCCCGATGTTAGCGTTCGAATTCGAAACGGCATTGTTCAAGTTAAGCGTAAACGCCCCATCGAGCAAGCCATTGTTGTAGTTACCGCCAACAATAGCGTGGGCGTATCCTAAAGCCCTATATTTTGTTTAAGTTCTCTTTGGGGGAAGCCCCCCAATCCCCCTAAAGAGGTTTACACGAAAGAGAAGCCCCGACGGTAGCGTTCGAAACCGAAACGGCAACGTCCAAGGTAAGCGTAAACGCCCCACCGAGCAAGCCATTGTTGCAGCCACCGCCAACAAAAGCGTAACTTCCCGCCGCAAACCAGTAGCCATCACAGAAATATGTAGAGCTTGAACCACTCGCAACCGCCGGATACAACCCATAAGCTGTTAATGTGCTTGCGCTAATATATCCGCCCGAAGTTCCGCTCGCCGTAATCCCCGGAGTGATGTAGCCAGTACCATCGGTATTATAACCGGTAACGGTTGAGCCGTCTTGTGTTCCTTCGGTCATTTTTAATTTGATTCCGGTTGCGGTATAAACAAGCCCGGCGATACGTTTCCAATAGTTACCGTAATAGTTTTCAATACCGAATACTTTTACCGCACCGTTGGCGCTTGTACCAAAGAATAAACCTTTTTTGTTTAATTCTCCGGTTGTCGCATTTGCCGAACTATTATAGCCCGCCCCGAATTTTGTTTGCGTATCTGTTGACTTACTAATCAACGTCAACAACATGTTAATCATCATCCAATCGGCGCAAGTTCCGGTATTCCAAGAAAGACCGTTAGCTTGAGCATACGCTATCTCTGTCGTACCCGCCGCACCTACTAGGATAGTTTGACCCGAAATACTACGCAATACGCTAGAAATATTAGCCGGTTGATAAATTGCCACATAGATTTCATCGCGTAACACGTTGCTTTTGTTATAATGGGTGAAGCAACGGTAATCACTATCTACTTGTTGATTTGAGATGTAAACATTTTGATAAATCCCTACAGTTTCGTATTTTATCCAAACTTGAGGGAAGCCCATCATCGCGTTACCACCAAAAGCGGTATTCGCAATATCGGAGGCAGTACCATCCGCTTTTAATGTATAATCATTCGGATTAAGTTCATAAGCTACCGTACCATCGTATTTAAGCATTACCGGACGAGGCATAAAAAAGGCATTTGCCCAATCACCGTAATTAAATAATCCGGTCGTATAATTCATATAGCCCGCGCTAAATAATTCATTATGGCAACCGGTGATATAAGATACTCTCGTTGCCGGATTTGAATCGGTTGTGTCGATTCTAAATCCGTAAATTATTGCACTATAAAAATAGTTATCATTGTCGAGGTTATACACGCCATTAGTGGAATAAGGGAAAGCCCTGTAATAATAAGTGTTACTATCGGGTAACGTGTCCGCGAAAGCCGTTTTAAGATAAGCGTTTCTTGTCTTATTGTCCGCGATAACCACACCATCGGTCGCCGATGTCGGGTAACTTCCCATTTTACGCACGATTTGCGTACCCGCCCAAGATGATAAAGTAAAACCATCAATAACGGTATCGTCCGGGTCTTTCCATTTCAAAGATACGCTAGTACCGCTAACTTTTTTTGTCAAAAATTTGCAGTTTGATGTGGGGATTCCGCCACCACTACTATTATATTTTAAATTCATAAGACACTCGTTCAACACATCCGCGTTGCAATCTGATACGCCCGACTCTGTCGGATTGTCCGTCCATGCATAATCTACCATTTTTCACCTTCTAATATCCTTTCGCTCTAATATTCACGAATCCGGTAGTCAAAGACCCCGAATTTGTATACAATTTTATTGTGCAACTTGTAGCCGTCGAAGCCGTAATAACCGCGTATGTGTTTGCGGTTTTAGGCGTTGCAATTATGTGCGGCTCTGTGATTATAAACTTATCCGCGATTTTACTTTCAATATCACTAGAATAAGTTATCGTTACGCCATTAGCGGCGGTTACGACCTCACGATTCGTATAATTTTCTTCTCTATCGGGAACGTCAACCGTTACAATGAGGTTATTTAAGTACATTACTTGCCCATTTGGGTTATCAAGAGTAATTCTTACTTTGTAGTATCTAAACTTAAAAGAACCTGTTGATATTAGGGTGTAATCGCTCCACGCTATGTTATCTTCCGAATAAGCCCACTCGATTTTAACCGTTGAGAAAGAATCGGGCGCGTATAAATCGTAATTAAAACTAACAATAGATTGTAAATTTGCGCCAATGTCGTAGACTTGAGAAACATAATTCCCGCTAGTCGCTACATTTCCGCCCCATTTTCCTAGAATTTCCGCGTAGTATCGTGCGCCGGAGTTTTGCCACTTATCCGGGGTTGTGTCTTGCCATTTTCTCGCCGCATTTAGTTTTAATTTATT
>Ga0302288_1001035_pt1 | contig 19428 bp, 21 predicted proteins | sample III_Fen_N1_1_FD_194549 | JGI IMG/M metagenome (GOLD analysis project Ga0302288, IMG submission 194549) | Peat permafrost microbial communities from Stordalen Mire near Abisko, Sweden - III_Fen_N1_1 | ecosystem: Environmental > Terrestrial > Soil > Wetlands > Permafrost | place: Sweden: Abisko...
AAACATAGAACCTATAAGACCTGCACGGCATTATCCAAGAATAAGAAAATTTAAACGGACTAATGGAAAATATCAAACTTTTACCAACTATAAACGTGCTATTTAATGCTTAACTAAATGACATTGCACTGACGGGTTGGAAAAAGATTTTCCATACATAAATAATACATTAGTGCAGAAAAAAACTATTTTGTAATAGAGAAGCAATATATTTTTTTGGAAATTATATTTTAGTTTTTTAACTTCGAATTAGAAAATATAAACCTTTAAAAAACATAATGCTATGGAAAAAATAGAAACAATGCCTTTGTATGGTTTACACAGTAATGAACATGGTCAGTTTATGACCGATGTTAATACCCTTATTCTTAAATACACCGTTATAGAATTGGGCATTGAGACACCGTATCCCACATTTAAAAATCTGCTGATTGCCGAAGAGCAAGCCCTCAGTACTGAACTTGGAAGTATTAAAACAGAAAATATTAAGTCTTTCGATGCCTTGCGTGTTAAAACTTTGAAAGCTATATATGGTAAGGTAGATTCAACCCTGAAAAGTCCTTTTACCGATGAAGCTGAAAGTGCCAGGATAATCCATCATATCATCGACATTGATGGCGATATACGTGATTGGCCTTATAACGAGAAAACCAATGCGATTGCTAATTTGACACATACGCTACAAGAACCTGCCAACGAAGTTCACACCAATAAAGTAGGCATCACAGCATGGGTAGTAGTATTGAAAACACAAAACGAAGATTTTGAGGCTCTAAATAATGACCGCAACGAAGATTTTGCCGAACGTCCGAGTGGAAATTCTAAAGAAGCCCGCAAGGCTATTGACCCGGTATATAACCAGATAGTTGAAAGAATAAATGCATCGGTAATTATGGAAGTGGCAAAGCCTGTGGTTGCCAATTTTGTTAGTGAACTCAATCAAAAGATAGCCTATTATAAAGCAACCATTGCAAATCGCAACGGGCGAAACAATAAAAACAATAGCTCGGACACCAATAATTCCACACCAACTAGTCCGAAAGCATAGCCATATTCTTCAAAATAAATCTGCCAGATTTTAATGTCTGGCAGATTTTGTTTTTTCATTGCCGTCAGCTAAACAGGCTGTGTGAAAATGGCATTTTGAGACTAAAATACTCGGACTGGTATCTAAGTCTATTTCCAATTATTCGATTCTCGTTGGGTTAAAAAGAGAAATCACACAGTCTGTGAAGCAGACGGCAATAAATATTTCATACATTATTCCAAAATAATTATTATTGTTCGCTATTAGGCTTTATGTTCACGCAAAGCATCTTTTTCTATTTTAATTTGTTTCTTGTGATGTTTCAGCATCCGGGCTTCGATGTGGAAAATAATCTCGTGGGTCATATTTTTTATCTGATCGCCAAATCGTTCCATACGTTTTATAATGTCGAGAATGGTAAGTGCATTGTCCACATCTTCAGGGTTATTTTTTATCCATTCGATGATTACAATTTCGGCATTATCGTTAATGGCGTCAATCTCTTCGTCAAGCAAGAGTGTTTTGCGAGCAAGTGCCGAATTTTCGGTTTTAAAGGCTGTTTCAATAATTTCGAGCATCAACTCACATTTTTCGAACATGGTTACAATCTGTGTTTGTGTAATCAACGATTCATTAACGGGTTGATTGAATTTACTTACTGATAGAACAATCGATTTCGCGTAGTCGCCGAGTCGTTCAATTGATGTTACCATTTTCAGAACGGAGAGTATAAATCGCAGATCGACAGCCACAGGACTGAACAAAGCCAAAGCATTCTCGCAATCCATCGAGAGTTTCAGTTCGAAGGCATCAATTCGTTTTTCGACATGTTTAATGTCGAGTAATATGTCTTTATCGAAAAAGGATAATGACTGTTGTGCCTTTTTCATCTGACTTTGCACAAGCATCATCATTTCCGATGTATCGTTTTTTAGTATTTGCAGTTCCTGCTCTAAGTGTGTCATATATCTAAATGAGTTATGTTATTAAAGGTTTGTTTTCCGTATGTCTGATTTATCAACCAAAGCGTCCTGTAATATAATTCTGTGTCTTTGTATTCTTCGGACTTGTAAATATTGTTTTGGTTGTATCATATTCAACCATTTCGCCAAGGAAAAAGAAAGCCGTGTTATCGCTTACTCTGCCTGCCTGCTGCATGTTGTGTGTTACAATAAGTATTGTGTAGTGTTCTTTCAATTGATAAATAAGTTCTTCGACTTTTGCCGTGGAAAGCGGATCGAGTGCCGATGTGGGTTCATCCATCAAAACCAAAGCGGGTTCCACCGCCAAGGCACGTGCAATGCATAATCGTTGTTGCTGACCACCGGAAAGAGCCATTGCCGATTTTTTTAGATTATCTTTTACTTCGTCCCAGAGAGCAACTTGTTTCAAAGTTGTTTCCACAACATTTTCTATCAGATTTTTATCGCCGATTCCATTAACACGAAGTCCGTATGCAACGTTTTCGAAAATAGATTTCGGAAATGGGTTCGGCTTTTGAAAAACCATCCCCACACGTTTGCGTAGTTCATCAACCGCTAATCCTTTTTGATAAATGTCTTCGCCATCGAGCAGTACTTGTCCTTTGATTGTGACGTTGTCTATGAGGTCGTTCATCCGGTTGAAACAACGAAGGAATGTTGATTTTCCACATCCCGAAGGTCCAATTAAAGCAGTAACGGTGTTTGGTTCGGCCCAAAATTGAATATCCTTCAATGCGTGTTGATCGCCATAATAAAGGTTGAGATCTATTGATTGTGCTTTATACATATTTTTTGATATTTTTTGTTTTTTTATTCATCGACAGGCTTGGTCAACAGTTGTCATATTTTCACAAAGCCCGTTTGCTATTGATGTGTTAATTCATTTTTACTTTCCTGCCGAAATGTTTCCGTATAATATTAGCCAGAAGATTAAACAGTAATACAATAACAATCAACACGAATGCAGTTCCATAAGCCATTGGACGTGCAGCTTCCATGTTTGTTCCGCTTGTTGTTAATACATAAAGATGGTAGGGGAGTGCCATCACCTGATCGTGCCAGCCGGTTGGTAATTTGGGTAGGAAATAAGCTGCAACAGTGAACAAAATAGGAGCTGTTTCGCCCGACACTCTGCTCATTGATAAAATTAATCCGGTCATAATGTTGGGAAATGCAATAGGCAGAACAACACGACGTATTGTTTGTAATTTGGTAGCACCGAGTGCGTAGCTCCCGATTCGCAACGAGTCATCTACTGTTTTCAAAGCTTCTTCCGTTGTTCTGATAATAACCGGTAACGAAAGTAAACCGAGTGTTAATGATCCTGCAAGTATTGAATCGCCAAAACCGAGTTTGTTAACAAAAAGTGCCATACCGAATAGTCCGAAAACAATAGAGGGAACGCCAGCCAGATTATCGGTCATCATGCTTACGAATCGTTTCAACCACGAGTCTTTCATATATTCGTTCAAATAAACTGCCGACATTACTCCAACAGGAAATGCGAATATCATGCTTCCGATCATCAGGCAAAGTGTTCCGACTATTGCAGGGAAAATACCACCGGCAGTCATTCCGTCCTCGGGCATGGCGGTGATGAATGTCCAGTTTATAACTCCTATTCCTCTGATGGTTATGAAGAATAGGATGGAAAATAAGATGCCTACGACTATCAGACTTACAATTCTGAATAGTCCAAAAGCAAGAGCTTGTTGTATTCGTTTCTTTGATGCCATGACTAGTTCGATTTGTTTTTGTTCTTTACATAACTAACGCTCAGATTGATGCCAAACGTTATGATAAATAATATGATGCTTAATGCAAACAATGCTTTAAAATGCAATCCCCCCGAAGGTGCTTCTCCCAATTCGGCTGCTATTGTTGCAGGAATTGTTCGTGCCGGGGCAAAGAGGCTTGGCATTGTCGAAGCATTTCCTGTTACCATCAGTACGGCCATTGTTTCGCCTATTGCACGACCAATTCCCAGGATTATGCCAGCTGCTATTCCCGATTTTGCCGTAGGAATACAAACTCTGACTATTGTTTGCCAATGTGTAGCTCCTAATGCAAGACTGGCTTCTTTGGTTGAACGCGGAACACTTCGTAAAGCATCTTCGGCAACCGTTATTATTGTGGGTAATGCCATTATTGCCAGAACAATACTTCCTGTAAATGCTGTTTCCCCAACAGGGAGATTGAATATGCGTTGCACCTCCGGAACAATAACTATCAAACCAAAGAACCCATAAACAACCGAAGGTATTCCGGCAAGTAATTCTATTAATGGTTTAAGAATATTGCGGATTTTGCTGTTTGCAACTTCCGCCAGATAGATTGCACAGGCAATGCTGAGTGGTAGAGCCATGAGAATGGCTACAAGACTAACTAATACTGTTCCTAATATTAGAGGAAGAACGCCAAGTTGAGCTACTGGCTGAGCCGTTGGGTACCAAAGTTTGCCGGATAGGAATTCCCAAACTCCTACGTTATTAATTTCTAGTAATTTACCGGCAAATTGTTTTGGCATATATGTTTTCGAGAACGAAACTATCGCTCCCGGATGTTTTTGTACAAATTCATTGATTTTATTTGGAATATTTTCGAATGATGAACCAAGTTCCTCTTCTGCAAAATAATCACCAATATTGTTTATGGATAGCAATTGAATGGAGTCGTTTTTACCTCCGAATGCTTTCCAGTTTGTAAGATCTTGATTAAATATGTGGTTGAGTTGTGCACTCGAAAGTTTGCTGACTGTGTTTTGTTTTGAAATACCAATGATTGAATCTTTGTCTATGGGTTTTGAAAAGAAAAGACCGATTCCTTCACTAAATAAAAAGATAACAATAAGAATGACTGTAATACTTGTTGTTAAACTACTGGTAAAGAGTACTGATTCTACTCCCTTTTCTATTATTTTAAACCATTTCCTTTTCATTCTTGCTTGTTTTTGTTCAAATTTTTTCGACAGGCTCAGGGTGAGCTGAGCTTGTCGAAAAGTTTGAATTAATTGTTATTGTAATGGAATATATCCTTCTTTTAAAACGATTGATTGACCTTCGGCCGATAATAAATAGTTTACAAAAGATCCAACCTGTTTCTCTGATGATTTCAAATAGTAGAAATAAAGTGGACGAGTAATAGGATATGTTTTGTTTTTCGCATTTTCGACCGATGGCTCAACGAATGTCTTTCCTTTATCGTAAGAAACTTTAAGAGCTTTTACCGTTTTTTCCAAATATGCTAATCCAACATAGCCGATTGCACCTTTTGTTTGGCTCACCGATTGTACTATTGCTCCTGTTGCTGGCATTAATAATGCTTTAGGTCCGAAGTTCTTTTTATTTAATACATGTTCTTTGAAGAATTCGTAAGTCCCTGAACTTGTTTCGCGTGAATAAACGACGATTGCCAAATCTTCGCCACCAACTTGTTTCCAGTTTGTTATTTTTCCTGTAAAAATTCCTTCTAATTGTTCACGGGTTAATTGACCGATTTTATTAGTTGGATTAACAATAACCGAAAGAGCATCTTTTGCTATTACTTTTTCTGTGTATGCTTTTCCTGCTTCATTCATTTTAAGCTTTTCGTCCATCTTCATACTTCGTGAAGCCATAGCTATATCGGTTGTTCCTGCCAATATTGCTGCAAAACCAACGCCCGAACCGCCACCTGTAACCATTATTGAACTACCTGCATTTTTCTTTTGATAGGTTTCCGATTCTTTTTGAATTAAAGGTAGACATGTATCGCTTCCTTTAATTTTGCAAACTACTCTCTGAGCGTTTACTACGCCGGCTCCAGCCATTACCAGAGACATTACTATTGAAACTACTTTTTTCATATATATTTTTTCTTTTAATTTATAATTCAAAGCTACGATTGTAACATTAATACAATATGTGCTTAATGTTATTAAATTGTTAAATGTGTTTTTTAGAATTTATATTGAAGTCTTACCGTAAATACATTGTCTTTTCTGTCTGTCAAGAATCCAGGATCGGTAATGTTTCCTTTAGCATCTTTTGTTTCTTTGATGTTTGTTTTTTCGTTCTTAACAAAGTCACCATAGAACATTATTTTTGTATGAGCATCAATTTTGAAAATATAACCTAATCCAAATGTGCTATATTTAATATCTGCCGATGATGTTTTGGAACCTGTAACACCTATATCCGAACCTTTAACTCCGGTGTTAGGATCATAAGAATCATATTTTAAAACTATTTGATGACGCGATTGCAGGATGTTTTGAACGAAATAAACATAATATCCTTGTACTTTTCTAATGTAAGTATCACCTGCTGGAGCCGTTGTTGGATATGAATTTGATGTTGCCGTTGATGGTTGTTTGCCCGTGTTATATTCACCTCTCACGGTCATTAAACCCCAAGGCATTTGTGCACTTACTTGCAAATCGACACCTTTCAAATCTTTTATTGCTCTTGCATTTTTGTTAGTGGAAGCACTATCAACGGTAAATTTCTTAACACCAGCAACGTCATTTACATTATATACATATTTTGTTTGATTAGCATATCCACCCCAATAATCCGAAATTCCACCGCTAATTTTTAATTTTTCATCTAAGAAACTTTTAGTAAAACTCAAATGAGCTATTTCGTCTTTAAATCTGTCGAAATCAGCATTTACACCATTGCCGGCAATAGCTGCCACATCAAGTTTTATAAAGTTCCAATACGAACTGCTTGGTGCTTGTAATGTTAGTTTTGCTCCAAGATCTTTATCTTGTGGAAAAAGTAATTGTGTCATTCTTGATTCTTCGGGGCTCTCACGAAGCGATGCCGAATATTCTATTTCGTAACCATAAGGGCGATCGAAAATACCGGCTGTAACCGATGCAAATCTGGCAAATGGTTCGGTAAATTTCACATACGCATTTTTTACTGCTACACCCGATTCTGTTGCATCAATTTCAAATACTGCTTGTGATAATGGACTAGCACTATATGCAAATTTTAAACGACCTCGGCGAATATTAAATCTATCATTAAAATAAGCAGGAAAAGCTCCGCCACCAACCATTGAATTGGGAACAGTGTATGATTGATTTCCTAATTTTTGAGTAAACTCAGCTTGTGCTTGAACATAACCTGTTATTGTCAGGTTATTTAATGCAGCAACTTCCGATTTTAGTTTTTCTAATTGACCGCTCACGGTTGTGTCAGATTCTTGAGCTTGTAAAGCATTCATTGCAAAAAGCGATGCAATGAATAATCCAATTTGTTTTTTACTTACTTTCATTTTAAATTTCATTTTAGTTACTTACTTTTTTTGATGAAGCAAAGTAACAGTGGCTATATTTATAGAATGTTATTTCAAGGTTATGCGATTGTTAATAAACGATGATCTTGTATTAATTAATTGTTAAGTAATGAATAACTATTTGATAATTAATTGCTAATAGAATAATTCTTCTTTCGTATTTGCTAATCCCTTTTCTGAAAAATTAACAAATAGCTAACAATGGCATGGTAATTGAAAATAAATTTGCACATTTGCAACTCTAAACATGTTTTGCAAAAAATTAATGATTATATAAATAATGATAAAGAAGACTTTATTTTTAGTATTGGCGATAGTTTGTTTATCAACAGCTCCTAATTGGAAACGAGTTAATTATAGAGATTCAACCGTATTTTCAGGAATAGTTACCTTAAATGGCAAACCAGTATCAGATGCTGATATAGTTGGTGCTTTTGTCGGTAGTGAATGTAGAATGATCACAAAAGTTTTTAAAAATAATGATTCTTCATACGTTTCGGCTGTCATCCATGGAGAAAAGCCTGAGACTGTATCGTTTAAACTTTGGGTTGAAGCCGAGGATAAGGTGTACGACTTAAATAAAACGGTATTATCAAAACCGGGAGATGGTCTTTATTTATACCATCTTGATTTTGTAAAAAAATAGAAGGACGCAACCTTTTTTTTAGTAAAGCATCTTTAAAGTGTGTAAGATAAAAATGAGTAAATCGACCAAAGCACGTTTTTTTGTAAATAAGTAAAATCAATAATCAATAATGTTTAATTTAAATCTTAAAACCATGAAAAAAACAAAATTCTTAACTCTTCTTGCGTCAATCGCAACATTAGGTTTCTTTACAACTAGTTGTAGTAAAGATGATGCACCTACAATTAGTTTATTAACTGTAAATGCTACAGAAGTAACAACAACAGGTCAAAATATTGCAGCTACAAGTGGTGTTGCATTCCCTTTAAAATGGGCTGTTTCTGAAGGTAGTAAAAAATTAACAAAGTTAGTAGTTAGAAAAGGAACAGCAGATATTGCAACTTTTACAAATGCAGATTCTATAGCTAGTGGTACTTATTCTGCAACAATTACAACAGCAGGAACATACGAATTTGCTGTTATTGTTACTGATAAAGGTGATAATCAAGCAACTTCAACATTTAATGTAGTCGTTACAGATGCAATAGGTTCATATACAACAGTCTTGTTGAACAATCAAAGCAGTACAACGCAATCGTTTTATAATTTAGCTGGTAATGTTGTTTATTCAACACTTGCTGATGCGAAAGCAAATAGTGCAAAAGTTGATTTTATACATATTATTAGAAATTCAGCAAAAGGTGGTCGTCTATTGGTCGCTCCATCAGACCCAAATGCAACAGATATATATGCAGCTGATGCAAGCAATTCCTCAAATATTTCAACGTGGTCTACAAGAAATGCAACTACTTTAGCTAAAGTATCTGTATCTGATTGGACAAATCTTACTGTTGCTCAGATTACAACAGCAACAACATCAATTACAGCTACTAGTGTATCAGCAATTGTAGCTGGTGACTATATTGCATTTGTAACCGCAGCAGGAACAAAAGGTATTGCTAAAGTTACTGCTGTTTCTGGTAATGTTGCATTTGATGCAACAGCAACTGATAATTCAGGTTCTATAACATTAGATGTTAAATACATAAAATAACTTCCTTTTTCTCATTAATTGAAAGCCACTCCTTAGGGGTGGCTTTTTTTATTGGCGAGAAATCAAATACTCCATATTTCAGACAATATTCTGATTTTTTCTGCAGGCAAAAAGGTATATATTTGCACAACATTATTAATAGATTATAACGGAGTATCGGGCGTTGATACAATTATTTATTGCGATAATACTTAAACAAAAAGAGATATGACACGAGAACAGTATATTCCATTTGATAAGGAATTCTTACTCGAACAACAAATAGAGGAATATTCCACTGACAACCCGAATGTTGAGGATTTTAAAAGACTATTCGAGATTCTTGAACATTATTTTCACTACGAAGGTTTTAATCTAATCAGGAAGTTGAAACAGAACTATGCATTATTCGACCCTGATTTAGATCCTCATGAACGATTGGGATTTACCAGCAAAAGCGATTTCTCGACTTTTAAAGAAACACTGGTAAAAGTACTTGAACGTGGCAATTATATACCGGTTGATCAAGATACATTAAATGAAGCATTAGAAAATTCCGATTTGATAGGACTAAAACTAGCAATCGACTTTAACGCTTTTAAAGATTATGGATTGTACGTTCGAGGACATCATAAAACAAAAGAAAAGGTTACAAAATTTCTTTTCTGGAAGAAAGAAATTGAAATAGAATATTATGAACGTGTAATGATTTATCTTAATTATAAAGATGCAAATTATTTTAGCGAAAAGAAAGCTCATATAGGGAAATTGCCAATTGATCCGGGGTGTATTGTGTTAAAAATTTTCAAACGAGTTCCAAAAAATGATCTTGAAACGATATTTCCCAACGCCATTCCTAAAATGTCGACAACCGATAAACTACTATTTTGGGTGCCTGGTATTGGTGGCGGAATCTCGTTGTTAAGTACTAAAGTAATTCCAGCGTTGATTGTAATGTCTGCCGCTTACAAATCGGGTGAACCAATGGATCTGCTGAATAGCAAAACGTCTCTTAATCATGGATTAATTGCACTTGGTGTATTGGGCGGATATTTGTTTCGACAATACAGTAGTTTTGTGAACAAGAAAATAAAATATTCAAAATTACTTTCCGATAGTCTTTATTTTAAAAATATGGGAAATAATAGTGGAGCATTTTATTCGTTATTAAACTCTTCGGAAGAAGAAGAACTTAAGGAAACGATTCTGGCTTATGCATTCTTAAATAGAAGTCAAAATCCGATGACAGCTCAGGAACTCGATAATCAAATAGAGTCGTGGTTTAAAACAAAATTACAAACAGACCTCGATTTTGATGTAGAGGATGCTTTATTTAAACTAAAAAATATTGGTCTAGGGATTGAAACGAATGGGAAATGGAACGTTATTCCTTTGGATAAGGCTCTCATTCGGGTTGATGAAATTTGGGACGGAATTTTTGAGTATAACCAATAGTAATGCGTATAAAAAACGGAGATTTGCAAATAAGAAAGTTATGCAAATCTCCGTTATATAAACAACAAAAGAAAAGAGACTGTTTTATTCAATTGTTGTATTAATTAATTTTTCACGAAAAGCCGATTGCAAAGGAATTAAAGTCTCATTATTGCCTGTCATTATTTTTGCACAACCATCTAATAATGAATCTAAAACAAGATTAATAGACTCCTTTTCACTGATCTTACATATATCAGCTGTCGATTTGATAATAGATTCTAAATCTACAGCTTCGTCATACCATAAAACTAATACTTTAAAATCGGTTGTTCTGGTTCTTTCTGTTCTTAATTCAACGTTAATGCTCATAATAGTATGTTTTAATTTAGAATTTAACCTCATAAAATCCAATAGGATTTATTATATATCAGTTAAAAGCAATTTGCATACCAAATTTCTAATTTAAGCTAGATGTTTTTTTATAAGAATCGAAAATAATTTTAAAAATCAGATTATGAGATGTCTATATTAAATGGGGATACTAAATAAGCTCCAAAGAGATTTATAATATATCCATTAAAATTCACAACATTCGATGACTCCTTTATCTAAATTGATATGCCCTATTTTGCTTTTTCCTTCTTTATTCAATGTCGATAATTCCGACCGTAATTCTTCAGAGTTTAAAAATAACTGTAATGAATCCATGTCAGTTGTTAGATGAATTTTGTTCAAGATTCGCTCAAAGAAGATTATACCTGCAGGATCTAAAATTGCTTGATCTGTTGTGTTTGAACCTGAATTAAGTATTTCCTGTTTATAATCGCTAATTGGATTGTTTGTTTGGTTATCAGGTAAATAACATTTTGAAAAAATAAATTTAATTTCACAGGAATCACACCTCCATGCTTTTAAATAATTGGACAATATTGTGACATTATCTTTTTTTCCACATTTGGGACAATAGGGAATTTCTGTAGGTGTCATAATAATATTTTCAAATATATATTTTAAATTTTCCGACTTTTTATCTAAGACAAATTGTACCCTTTAATTATAGTAATTAAACATTAGTGTTTATTATTCTCATTAATAATTGATTAAATATAATAAAAAAAATCATACAAAGTATTTCTAAAAGAAAAATCTTCAAAATGCAATTTTTGAAGTATAAAAGGATAAATATGCGTTATGAACGTTCATTTAATTGGTATAAAAAAAACTATTTTGATAGATCTTTGCTAATTATATTAATTTTTTGTGTTAAAAAACGGAGATTTTGATTAAAATCAACAAATTCTCGATGGTATTTTATTCGATATAAATTAGAAAGAGGACTAATCTAACAAGTATTCGATTAGTCCTCTTTCTTAAGTAAAACTATGATGAGTAAACAGATATTATTATGAAATAAACAACTATTAAACGTTGATATTTTCAATTTAGTATTATTATATATTATAGGCAAAATACAAATAAATTGAAAAAATCTTTGTTCTATTTATAGAAGACTCAAAGTCAATATAGAATATCTAAAATCAATGAGGATGCTCTTCCTTTGGATGGGGTCAATACGCATCTATTTCTGACTAAAGATGTAATATTCCTTGTTTATTTTGCTATTCTACAGACCATATCAATCACAAATCAGTATTTTGAAAAATAAAGGAAGGACAAAGATTTGTACTAAAATTCCCAATTTTCAACCACTGATTTAATCAGTTTTATTTAATAGGATATAATGATTAATTGATGTTTTATCGGTTACAAAGTTTTATATCAAAATTATTACAAACGAGTAGACTCTACATAAATATTCAAAACCAATATATAATAATAACGAATTTAATGTATGTAGTTCATTAAGGGACTATTTTTTAGATTTTTGTACTCTTAATTCAGTCAATTCCTTTTTTAATAGAGCATTTTCAGAAGATAATTCTATGATTTTATCTAAAAAATGAACGCTAACAGATTCATTAATAGTTTTTTTTAACAATAAAGGATCATTGGTTATAGACGAATCTTCTTTTATATATAGGGGTACTGATTCTTCTACGATATTTGATCCTATCTCTTTTTTAAACATTTGTCCCTTACCTGTCAACAACCAATTAGCATCAATTGTTTTATATTTATTGAGTATTTTTTCAATTAAATCGAAACTCGGTTTGTTTTTACCTTTATATATATTAAACAATACAGCATCAGAAATACCTGTTTCTTGAGAAAATTTGTACCTAGTAAGGTTATGATAATCAACAATTTGGATGATTCTTTTGTTGATGTTTAAAATTTCTTTATTATCGTCTTGCATTATTAAATATATATTTAATATATTTGTATATAACTAAATGTATGAGTTATCTCATACATCAAATATACGACACAATATGAGAAAACCAATTATAAATACCAATTTACAAAAGGGTGATTATATATTAATTTCGAAAATGACAGGCTATAGTGTTCATACAATCTCATCACAATTGAGGGGTGAACGAACGTTAACTGATAAAGTTAAAAATGCCGTTGCCAAAATCATAGAAAGTAGAAAGTGGCTGTTACAAAATTCTATAAATCAAGAATCACAATCAATCAAAAGTATAACTAAACAGATATATGATGAAAGGCGTAATTAATAATATAGACAACAATAAACAATTCTAGTTATTTTATTTCCAAATAACTAATTATTAAAGATTAAAAAGACATGAAAACAGTAAGAATTGATTTTAATTTTGAAAACTATTCGGTTCCTGCTCTTATTGTTTTTGCAGAGCGAGTAAGTAAAAATGTAAAAAGGAATACATTTTTTTCTGATATTAGAGTTATTATAGAAGATTTAGACGATCTTAGAGGTTATTTATTATTATACTATAATGAAGCGACATATAATGAAAATGTGGAACATAAAGCTCTGATAAACCAAACGCAAGAAGACTTAATTAAAGTATTGAAAATAGTATCAAGATATGTAAATCGTATTGCCAATGGGGATCAAACCGTGATTTGCAGTTGTGGATTCCATTTAGAAGAACAAACGATAGATCCTATGTACTAAATAAACATAGGGTTTATTTAGTACAAAAACAATGGAGTATCAACTCAAAGAATCTCCTCCTTAAGAAAGTAAAGGAATAGTGAACGAAAGTGTAACCTTGTCCTTCACAATCGACAAATCGATAGAACCGCCAAGCAACGTTACCAGTTTATTAACCAACGTCAGACCAATACCAAGACCCGTTGAAAATTTATCTTTCAACACATCATATTTTTCAAAAACCTCAAAAATCTTTTTTCGTTTCGATTCGTCAATAAACGAACCCGAATTCCTGACAAAAAAAACAATATAGTTACCATCGTCCGATAAATCATAGCCATAAACAATACGACAACTATCCGTCGAATGCTTCACTGCATTATCAATCAAATGATATAGAATATGTTTAATCTTTTTGCCATCTGTAAAAACCTTTAAATATTTATCAGGATTAGCATAGCTTATGGTAACCGGCTTTTGTAAATATTCAGATTCCATTTCAAAGTAATCTTTCAATTCTTCGAATAGAGTTTCAATACAAACGTCATCATTATATATTTTAATATTATCACCCGAATGAATTCGCGACAATTCAATCAAATCGTTCATCACTAACAGGAAATGATCTGCACCCTTACGTACTTTATTATAATGGTGAACTCCATTGGTTTTAAAATTTTCGATATCAAGCTTCGAAATAATATCCAGAAAACCAAGAATATGATTCAAAGGTGTCCGAAGTTCATGCGACAGATTATTTATAAACGATACCTTGATATTTTGTGAAATCACCGACGAATTATATAGTTCATTGATCTTATCCTTCAGAGCATGTAAAATAATAGTCTCCTCTATAATTCCCACAAAAACATCGTCTTGATAAACAGGAAGAGCAATCGAATGGTTATTATATAATTTTTCCAGAGTCTCGGCAATAGAGTCGGTAATCGAAACCGAATCCTTTTTCGTCAAACAATCAACAACCAGATTATGCGGACGTTTCAATACATCCGAAGGAGTTAGAACACCATAAAAAAAATTATCTTCATCAACAACAGCCAAATATTGCTTTTCCAGCAACTGCTCTCCTATCCTGTTAATACCCTCGTATGGACTCACTGATGGATAATCTGATAAAACCAAAGTATCTATTTCCATAGCCTAAAATTCACACTCTACAGAATCATAAAAAATCTTCAATTTAAAATCCACCTTCAATATTTCCGTTTCCGAAACATAAGGGAACACCTTTTCCTCAAGTATTTTAAATATTTTTTCCTTCTCCAGTTTTTTTAAAACCTTCCGGTTTATATACACAGCTTCAATCACCGGACCATTGATCTCAAAAACATCAAACTCATGTGGAACCAGTAATTCAAATGATTTATATACAGCTATTTTTCCTTGTGAACATTTGCTACCTAAAATTAATATATCTTCAAATGGTGGTAGTCTTATTTCTTCAAAACCCAATTGTACAGCAAATTTTCTTTTCGCTTGTTGTTCTTCCATATATGTATCTCTTAAAATTCTTATAACATTACCCATCTCAAATATACAAAATTTTCAATATTTTGTCTTATTATGACATTGTTTTTTATATGATAGGATACAAACGATTGAATTGTAATAAATTATGGAAAAACGTCAAAAGGAGAAAACTAAAATTGTGATAAATACTAAAAAACGATTTCCAATTTCGAATTCTTTAAAGATCTCTGATATTATGTTTTTAACCTGAGTTCGATTATTAATCAATTATTAATCGAACTCAGGTTATCAAGTTTACACTGGTGTTTGATGATGACCGAACCAAGTATTATGCGTAGGTTTATGGGCTTTCGTCCTGTTTCTCCTGTCCTAACGCTTTTAAGGTATTCGTTACAGATTTCATCCTAGGGAATCTGTTTTGCTATAGAACCCATTGGTTGGATTCATCCAAATGTTGCTTGAATGGGGGCTCAAATTCTGCCAATATTAGTTGCTTGGGACTTGTATATGAGGGCTTAGGTGCACGCCTTTTGATAGTTTTCCCATAATAGTGTGCACTTCCTTATGGAAATATTACTATTATTCCCTTTAATAAAAAGGAATATAGCACTTTTCTGTAGACCCTACTTAAACATTTAATAACTGAAGGATAAAACAAATAATTTACTTTTTTATGGAATCTATTGTTTTTCTTATTTCCTTAATATCAAATGGCTTGTTAAAATATTTAGCTATTAATTTATTTTCGATAGCCTTGTTTATTTCTTCGTTGATATCATATCCGGTTACAAGGAAATAGGTTATGTCTGGAAATTTTTGACGAGCTTGTTTTACAAATTCAATTCCATCCATTCCAGGCATTTTCATATCGCTAAAAACAAATTTTATGTCAGGATGTTTATCTAACTTTTCTAGTCCATCAAAGCCTGAAAGTCCTGTAACTATGTCGCAATTATCCTTTAATATAGCTGTAAACAGCATGAGATTTATCGGCTCATCATCAATATATAGCAATGTTGTTTTATCGTTCATATCTGATTATGTTTTTAGTTCATTTATTGGTAGTTTTATTATTACGGTTGTTCCTTTGTTTTGTTTAGATTTATATTCGATGATTCCTTTATGTTCTTGAATAATATTATAGGTTATTGATAATCCTAGACCAGTCCCTTTACCTGGAGCTTTTGTTGTAAAAAAAGGGTCAAAAATCTTTTCGATAAATTCAGGTTGTATTCCAACTCCGGAATCGGATATTTCAACAATAAGATTATCATCAACAACTTCTGTTTGTATAACTATTTTACCTTTGCCTTCAATGGCTTGTTCTGCATTAACTATTATATTTAAGATTGCTTGATGTAATTGCCCTTCATTTCCTTGAATTGAATATAGTTTTTCAGTATAATGTTTTTCTATTTCTACATTTTCTTTTAGTTGATTATGAAGTATTACAAGACAATTATCAATAATAGAATGCATATTACATCCGTTTTTGGGTAAATCATCGTGTCGGCTGTAATGGCTTAAACTTTTTACAATTTCAGATGCTCGTTTTACTCCAATATTTATTGCATCTAAGTATGAACTTACTTCATTAATTTCCTCTTTTAGATGATCTTTCAGATATAATTCGAGTGCTATACTACCTCCGTGTATAAAGTTTAATGGATTGTTGATTTCATGTGCTATTCCTGCCGAAAGAATACCTAGCGATGCCATCTTTTCAGATTGAATTAGTTGATTCTTTGTTGTATTTACGGTGTTAAGAGCCGTTTGTAATTCTTCTTTCTGTTCATATAATTCTTCGTTAATAGCATGAAGTTCTTCGTTAGAGGTATCGAGTTCTTTTGTCCGTTCTGTAACAAGTAGTTCAAGATGTTTTCGATATTGTTCCAATTCTCTTTCTTTTGTTCGGATATCAGTTACATCTATACTGACATTAAGAATCATTGGTATGTTATTGCGTCTTATAATCAATCGAGAATAAAGGAATTCTTTAACTTCTCCATCTTTTAAAGTAATAGACAATTCAGCATTTTTGACGGATCCGTTCAAAATCATTTCTTGTTTGATAGCTCTCTGGTTGTTATCTTCAACAATAAGTCCCTGTTCTTCAATTGTTTTTCCTAAGACCTCTGGTTCTGATAATTTACTGGCTTTTAAATAAGCATCGTTAACTAAAAGATATCGTCCATTAAAATCAGTTAGTGCGATAGGGATGGGAATTACTTTTAGAAGAATTTTAAGTAATTCTTCACTTTCTTTTAAAACATTCTCGGCTAGTTTTCGCTCGGTAATATTTCTACCTACGCCTAATATTCCTATAAAATTACCAGAACTTTCAAATATTGGTGTCTTTATTATTTCAAGAATTTCCTCATGACCATCTGGAAAGGGAACCAGTTCTTCATATATGATAGATTTTTTTGATTTTTTGATTTCTATATCTTTTTGTCTGGCAGAATCTGCTAGTCTTTTGTTGAAAAAATTGTAATCTGTTTTCCCTATTATTTCTTTTTCAGTTGCTTTTAATAATTCTTCACTACTGTGATTACATTGCATATACTTTCCATCTTCATCTTTCAACCAAACTAAATCGGGAATTGTATCTATCAATGTACGTAACCGACCTTCGCTTCTCTTTAGAGCATCTTCTGCCAATTTTGTACTGTTTATGTCTCGTCTAATACCAACCATCCTAGAAACTTTCCCTTGATTGTATCCAACGACATAGCCAATAATTTGATGCCATCGATAACTCCCATCAGCATGGAGTATTCGGGCTTCATATACATAATTTCTTTCTTCTTGGTTTATTATTTTTCTTCGCTTTTCTTCAACCATTTTTCTATCTTCGGGATGAATTCTATAGAACCAAACTTCTAATGTCGAAGGTTTTTCTTCCAATGGATAGCCAAGCATGGTATAATAAATGGGGGAAACATATAATAACCCGTTGTCGATATCCCAATCCCAGATGCCAATTTGTGTTGCATCAAGTGTAATTCGAAGTCGTTCTTCACTAAGCCGCAAAGCTTCTTCAGCCTGTTTTTGATTTGTAATATCAATCAACGACCCTGTTATTGCTGATTCCCCTTTATACGTTGTTTGATCGCCTATTACTTTGACAAATAAGATGGTGCCATCTTTTCTGACAATTCTAAATTCGTATTCAAGTGTTTGTACTTCTCCTGAAATCCGTTTTTTTACATTTTCTTCAACTATCTTTTGATCTTCACTATATGCAAAATATAAAGGATCTAATTTATCTACAATTTCATCATAGGTATATCCTAAAAGTTCACAAATTTTTTTATTCACATATCGAAACACACCATCTTGTATTATATAAGCACCCAAAAGCGAGTGTTCTACAATATTGCGATATTTTGCTTCTGATTCTACAAGATATTGCTGGTTGTTACCTAAAAAGTGATTTAAAAAAGAAAGTATTTTTGACATATTTTAATCAGATCTTTAGATATATACTCATTTATTTAAAGAATTTATCTGCAGTTATAAAATACATTTATTAAGCTAATACAAATATATAAATTACACGACAAAAATAGTTCATAAATTATGTAATGTTTCTTAATATATAATTTTCGAAAGACCTTTCTAAAAATATTTAGATCATATTCTGCTTACAATTCTATAAATATACTATTAAATAAATCGTTTTTTTTAAAATGCAGATATAAACGACAATTGTTGATAATTAATTCTTAGTAAGATACATGATTATATCATTTTTTTTTACTTTTAATTTAAATCAAATATGTCAATATTAATAGGCGATATAATCATCTATTTTGACTCGTCAGATTTTGATTCCTGTCATATTGAATACAAAATTAAAGGTCTGTTATTTTTTTAATAAATTTCTAATATAAACTGGTAATGAGAAAAAATAGTACGTAATGTCAAAAATTAAGATACAAATTATTGAAGATGACTTAGTTTATTCATCAATGCTTGAATTTGCATTACAAGAATTAGGTTATCTAGTCACGAGTGCTGTTGATAATATAAGTGCTGTTGATAATATAACTGACGGTCTGAAGTCTTTTTATTCTACAAATCAAGACGTTGTTATTATTGATATTTCGCTTGAACAAAAATATGATGGAATTAAACTGGCAGAACAAATAAATTCGGATCAGAAAAGAGCAAAACCTTTTATTTTTTTAAAGTCGTCTAGCGATAATAAAACATTTCTTAAAGCTAAAAAGACATCACCCAGTGCATTTTTGTTGAAACCATTTGAAAAGAAAAGTTTAGAATATGCTATTGAGTTGGCTTTAAAAAAGGATTCAGATAATGAACATACGGTTTCAATTCACAATTCTAAAATAAGCCAAATTATGAAGGAATTTCCGAGTCTATACAATAAACTGTGTGAAACTATATTTTATATAAATTTGACACAATATGAATACTCCAGTATTTGATTTTAACACTTTTGAAGCAGAAGCGTTAAAAGGTTTGCAAGAAGGCAAA
>Ga0302288_1001036_pt1 | contig 19414 bp, 12 predicted proteins | sample III_Fen_N1_1_FD_194549 | JGI IMG/M metagenome (GOLD analysis project Ga0302288, IMG submission 194549) | Peat permafrost microbial communities from Stordalen Mire near Abisko, Sweden - III_Fen_N1_1 | ecosystem: Environmental > Terrestrial > Soil > Wetlands > Permafrost | place: Sweden: Abisko...
CCATGTAATTATATCACGACCATCAGCAGCTTTAGTGTTAGTCATAGTTGCACCGTCTGATGAAAGTGGACAAGAATTAACAAATGCATTAAAAGTTAATCCTTTGGGTAAGGTATCTTTAATTATAACATTTGTAATATCTCTACCTGGCATTGGTCCAGTACCCAAAATTCTTCTCCATACATAACCATCAAATTCTTCGACTAGTATATTTTCAACAACATGCGTTGTACTTTCACATGCATTTGGTAACCAAGATGTAACTGGAGTACCAAGATTATTTAAATCTTGCCAAGAAGGAGAAACAGGATAGTATAATCCATCATCTGCATCTTTTGCTGTTGCATTCCACGACCAGTCGTTAGAATAATCAGCAGTTGTCCAGTCGCTAGGATACATGTACCATGCTGCACGTAAAGGTTGTGTACCACCTCTATGAATTCGAAGTCCCATTCCAAAGTAATTTGATAAATGAGCTGTTGTTGTTACTAATAATGGTGCAAATTGTACAATTAATCGTTGGTTCCATTTGCCATTAGCATCAGAACCTTCAACAATATTCTCATGTGAAACGCTGACTTGTGTTTTATCTCCACCTTCATATATTGCATTATATAATCCCCAACCAGTTGGACATCCTGCAGCACCAGCATAACAATTTAGACCTGCATCGTGTATGAAATATGAAATACGATAATTACCATAATTTATATATGGTTCAATAGCATCACTATATAAACGAACTTTCATCCAATGTTGAGAACCTGCTGCTGGATTTGCTAAACCACTATGTGCATATGCAACATTTACTCGTGGTCTACCTCCATCTATCCAGCCTGCTTTCGATGAGTTTTCGAAATTAATTGAGAATGTTACAAGATTATTATTATTAACTTTTTTTGAATCACTTGTTTTTTCAATAACAAGAGCTCTAGCAATAATGTCAACACAGTTTCTTTGCATTGTTGCAGTTACATAATTAGGATATTCGTTAGAAGTCCATCCTTTCCCATTTGAACATGTAATGTCGGCTGTTGTACAGTAACGGCCTGATGCATTATTTGCAACTCTAATTACATATGAAACTTGTCCTTTAGTTGCTGCTAATCCTCCTGTTTTAAATCCAGTAACTTTACCAATATTCCATGTTACTGTATGGGTTGCGGCGTCGTAAACTCCGCCATTTGCTGCACTTACAAAAATGAAATCGTTCGGCACATTTTCTACAATTTTAACATTTTGGGCATCAAGTGAACCATAGTTTCTATAATCTAATAAATAAGTTAATTGGTCACCAGTAAATGCAAAGGTTACACTATCTTTTATTGCACGATATATTTTCATATTGGCAATAGAATTCATAACACTAGGAGCTTGATTATTTCCTGTTACTGTTAACATTCCTAAATGTCGAAACCAACCATGAAAATATCCAGGAGTTGATCCTAAATAATTGTCAAAAGCTGGTACACCAGTAGCACCACTTACACCATCCCATTCAATATCTGCTTGACGATACATTAAACCCATTAATGTGTAATCTTGCGCTGCTACTGCAGCTGGTGAACCAGTTCCTTGTAGCCAATTTAAGTTAAAGGTTGATTGTTCTACTCCGACAGGCGTATAATAATATGATAATGTTGAAGTACCTTTATAGGTTATTTTAGGTCCGCCTCCATATTTTTTACATGCATTTCCCCAAGGTGCTGCTTGAGGATCATTTAAGAATTTTGTAAACTTTTTCGCAACATCCAATTCATACGTATTTGATGAATTTAATAGTGTATGTGTAATAGGATCCCATGTAGTTGTTGGAGTTCCATGCCATACATAGTTTAACATAGTTCGCCAACCCAAACGAAAATCTTCACCATCGGAATAATTTGAAAAAACTGGGGTATTTGTTGTGCTTTCTTGAATTGAAATGCGACCTGCAAATGGAATTGTTGCTGCACTCGAATTTAAAATACCTCCCATTGCCCAATCAGAAGATGCTTCACCTCTTTTGTATTGATTAATCATAAAATCAATATCAGAGTTTGTAATATCTCCATTATTTTTAAATTTTTGCATAATATCTGCAAACTCATGGAAATATGCAGGGGCAAAATAATCAAACCATGTCGGAGTTTCATGGCTATTTAGAGGTGTATATCCAGTAGGAACTAACGAATTTGGAGAATAAGCCCAAGATGTTGCCTCTCCATTCTTATCACAATTTTTACTATAACCGTCAAAACCGATACAACCGGTATACAATGCTTTGCTATATGCATTAGTCGCTATTTGAAATACACCTTTTGCTACGAGTCCTTGAAGCACAGTTATTAAGTCCTTTTTATAACTAATCGGGTTTCCTGCACCATCATTTATTCCCATATTATCGCCCCATTGTTTCCAAGCAACGAAAAGAGCCATCACTACATCATAAGCTCCATCGGGTGCAACACCTTGACCACCACCTTCTGTTAATTCACCAGGACCATATTCCCATGTTGGATTATTTATAACGCCATCTAAATGACGTGGCATTTTTGAGATTCTATAATCATAAGTTCTTAACCACAGACCATCAAAAGTTGTTTTATCGGCCATATAAGCAGCTCCTAAAAGTGCATAACCATCACCTTCAGCACAATCATAAGGGCAACCAAGATTCCCTTTTATGTATTTTACTCCATTTAAAACATCACCTGTATATTTGAATCTATTTGCTGCAATTTGCCATGCATCACGGATATCTTGTTCCATTTCGGCATGAACTACTCCTTCAGGATTTTTTGTTCCAAGATTACCTAAAACAGTATTTGCTGACTCGTAAGCAAGGAATTGAGGAAATGGGAATGCTGGATTTCCTGAGTTAATATAAACTGGTACCTGCCCATAACTTTTTATAGCAATTAAAAAGAATAATGCAATAAAATAGAAAAACCTTTTATGATGAGTAAACATAGATAAATGTTTTATAATGTGTAAAGTATTATCATTCAATAAATAAAAGAGAAAAAACACAATTGCCCTTTGAACTAAAAAGACTACTTAAATGGTCAAATAGTTGCATGTAAAATTATAATAATTTTAATATTAGCAATGCGTAAATAACGACAGTTAGTGTTTCGTTTACCCTTTATCTATAAAAAAGTAAATGTACGACTTGTTAACTTTATGTTTTAGGTGATAAAGTTTTAATAATGGTGATATTTTGTTTCAATTATATAAAATAAAAAAGCGAAGCTTTCATTTGAAAGCTTCGCTTAAAATTAACGATTATAAAAAATATTTTTTAATTTGATGAACTAACTACATTTTTTGTTGATTTACTGCGTTTGATATCGCTTGTACGAACACCGCCTGCTTTTTCGTATTCAATACTATCGTAACCATATTTACTACCAATAATATTTAGCAAACGAGAATTAAAGTCACTTAATTCTTTTTCGTCAATGTCTATTTGACTGGCTACTGCATCGGCATTTGTAAGCAAACCATTGTAGGTTTGAATACCATTATTCACTTTGTTAATTCTTGTAATGTGAGCTTCATAGTTAAGTCCATTACCAAAGTCAAATTCACGTTCGATTTGACTAATTCCTTGATTTCTGTTTTGAGCAATCTCCACTTCCGACGATGCTCCTCTTTTTTTGTAAGCCATAATTGTAAGATTAAATTGATAAAAAGTCTCGTTAATTTTTCAATAACAAGATAGAAACGCAATGCTTTGTTTGTTTATTGTTTTTGAATATTATTTTTTAGCATTTTTATTTTCATTATGTCTCAATTGTCGCTATTACGGTCTTACGGAATGTTGTAGAAGACTTTCCCAATGTTGGATAAGACCAAAACAATGTAGGATAAGAGTTTTTGTACATTGATTAAGAGCAAATGGATGTAGGAAAACTCTTAACCTACATCCAAAAACTCTTAACGGATGTAGGATAAGACCAAAACAATGTAGGTTTAGAGTTTTTCCATGTAGGATAAGAGCAAAACAATGTAGGAAAACTCTTGTTGGATGTGGTGGAAGAGTTTTCCTATGTGGGAAATGGGTCTGTTCGATAAACTGTGTCTCCGTTTTTATTCTGTGCTTCTGTTTACAAACAAATGTATATATTTGTGAAACAAGTTAACAGTTGTTTATTCTTTGGTAATCGAATTAGAACGACTGTATCATAGCTAACACAACTATAAAAAACGTATTCTATTTTGATTACAACATTGGTGAAATTTGGAAAATATATGAAAATGAATAAGAGTTGTCTTTTATTAATAATATTGTTTTTGAATGTATTTATCAGTAGTGTGCATGCACAAAAACATACAATTTCGCCAACAGATTTATTCCAGCAAGAAGAAGACCGATGTCAAAAAAACGCCGAATTTGTATTTGAGGGAAGAGTAATTGCAAGTCGTATTTATAAATATGACAGTACTAAAATTCTTTGTTCAAATATAATACGAATAACAAAGGTTTTTAGAGGAAATTTACAATTAGGAACTGTTGAATTAATAAAAAACGTAGGTTCTTACATTATTATTCTCGACGGAGAACCCATATATAATTATACTGAACTGAGTGATACATGTGTTAAAATATTTTTCTGTGAGTTTTCAAATCTTTATCCTCATGATGCTTATAATACAGTATATAAAATAAACAATTCTATAATAGTTGCTCACTGTCTCAATCTTGAAGAAGAACAACCAACTTATGAGATTCATGATTCAAAATGTAATGATGGCGATTTTGGGTTAATTAAAGGCTTTGATTCTACGTTTATTTCGAGAGCATCGCTTTATAATTATTTGCGAAACGACTATCACATCACTATACCAGTATCTGCCGAAGAACTGAGTGATACTATTCCCAGTCAAGCATATCAAAGCTTTCTTAGCTGGTATAGACGCGATGTTTTACATATACCCGAACCTAGTGATTCGGAAAAAGTTGTTATAGAACAAAGAAAATATAGCATGTATCGAGATTCTATTGATTCTGTTGAGAGTTATAAACGAATAATCGAACGAAAAACGTTTATTGATAATCACTATAAAGAACTCAATTCGCCACTTTATTTCGAATATTACTGGGATGGTTCATTAAGATGTTATATGGGTACCGTTGTTAATCCCCGACGTAGAAGACAAACTCGATAAATTCTTGATTCAATTTAAACGATATATATAAATGAAAATGAAAAGGATTTTATTACTATTAGTGGTTTTGCATTTATTAACCAGTAGTGTTCATGCACAGAATAGACATACAATTTCACCAACAGATTGGGAGCATCATGACATGTATTTAGCCGATGAATGTCAAAAAAATGCTGAATTTGTATTTGAGGGAAGAGCAATTGCAATTCGAATGTATAAATATGACAGTACTACAACTCTTTGGTCTGGAATAATACGAATAACAAAAATATATAAAGGAAATTTACATTTAGGTACAATTGAATTAATCGATAAATTAAGTTCTGAGATTTTTATTCCAGAAGGAGAACCAATTGAACAATATTGGGAACCTAGTGATACATGCAGTCAATTGTTTTTTTGTGAAGTATCAAATCTCTATCCTCATGATGTTAATAGTACTGGATATAAAATAAACAATTCTATGATAGTAGATCACTGTTTTAAATCTTTTGAGGCATCATCAGCTTATCAAATACATGATTCAAAATGTAATGATGGTCGTTTTGGATTAATTAGAGGCTTTGATTCTACTTTTGTTTCAAGAGCATCATTTTATAATTATTTACGAAACGACTATCACATAACTATACCAGTATCTGCCGAAGAACTGAGTGATACTATTCCTGGTGAAGCATATCAAAGCTATTTAAGTTGGTATAGACGCGATGTTTTACATATACCCGAACCAAGCGATTCGGAAAAAGCTGTAATTAGAAAACAGTTATTTGCGTTGTATTCCGATTCAATAGATTCGGCAGGTGAGTCTCATTTTTTTATTATTAAGAAAATGAATACTGATAATTATTTTAAAGACTTGGGGTCTCCTCTTTATTATGAGTACTACTGGGATGGTTCGATAAGATGTTTTATAGGTAGAGTTGTTGATCCCAGACGTAGAAGACAAACTCGATAAATTCTTGATTTTAAGAATTGCAATTAGCGATTTTTTGATTCTGAGTTTATCATACGTAACATATCTTTTATATCTCCTCAATTTATACTACTTTTCCGTTTTAAATTATGTTAAAATGAATCCTGAAATACTTTTAGAACTGGTAACAATGCGAATGCCTTTTGGTAAATATAAAGACTATGTTCTGTGCAATTTACCGGTTTCGTATTTGGAATGGTTCGAACAAAAAGGATTTCCTGCTGGTAAGCTTGGCATTCTTCTACAAACAATGTTGGAAATAAAAATGAATGGACTTGAATATTTGCTTGAACCTTTGAAGAAGAGAAAATAATTATGAATTGTTAATTATGAATTATCCGTTCGAGCAGAGTGTCCTGCTATCGCGGACTTGTAGTCCGTGATACAATTAATCTAATATCGAACGGACTGCAAGTCCGCTCGAGCAGAGTGTCTAAACATCTTTTGTGACAAAATATAAAAATGAAAGCTGCATCAGTAAGTGAAATAAAGAAAGAATTACAAACCGTTCATCCCGATAGGTTATTGGAATTGTGTATTCAAATGGTAAAGTACAAAAAGGAGAATAAAGAACTTCTTAGCTATGTGCTTTTCGATTCCGATAATGAACTACAATACATCAAAGATGCAAAGCTTGAAATGGACGAAATGTTCGATGAAATGAATACCAATACCGTTTTCTTTGCTAAGAAAACTTTAAGAAAAATACTACGAAACATTACGAAATATAGCAAATACTCAGCATCGAAACGACTTGAAATTGAGCTGTTAATTCATTTTTGTAAAAAGATGAAAAAGTCGAAATTGCCAATTCGCTCAAGTCAGTTATTGACCAATATGTACCAAAAGCAATTTGATAAATGCAATAAAATACTTGGTCTATTGCACGAAGATTTACAATTCGAATATCGAGAAGCGATTGAACAATTGTGAATTGTAAATTATTAATGGTGAATTATTTCAGCTCTAGTATAATACGTTTAAATATATGCGGCAGCCTAATTAATAATTAACCATTTATAATTCACAATTATTAACTTTCTTCAACAGTATCTAAATACAAATTCTCAACCTTTTTTCTAGCCCATTCGGTTTTTCGTAGAAACGTAAGACTTGATTTAATGCTTGGATTACTTTTAAAACAATTGATGTTTATTCGTATAGCTAATTGTTCCCATCCATAATATTCAACAAGATGACGAAGAATAAACTCGAGGGTTATGCCATGAAGTGGATTGTTTTTTTGAGCTTCCATTTGATTGTTTTATGTGATTTATTCAATAAAAAAAGGATCATCAAATTTCCTTATTGTTCAATGGTTCAAAGATAGTGTTTGTTGGTTGAAGACATCGGATTTTGTGTGGAAAATCTTTATTTATAATTATAGTTAATGAAAATTATAACTAAAACAGAATGCAACCATAATGAAACTATCACAGTCTACCTCTCGAATTGAACAATTAACCAAATCAAAAAAACATCATGAAAAGAATCTATTTATCGTTTGCAGGTATCGTCCTCGGGTTACTAATGCAAGCTCAAGTAAGCAAAACAATTGATTGTTCTGCTGGAACTTTACCACAACTCGTAAGTATTGACGATTTGAAAACTATTACCGATTTAACCATAACTGGTACGATGGATGTTAGGGATTTTTATGTAATTAGAGATAACATGCCTGAATTAAAAACATTAGATTTAAGTGCAGTAACAGTAAGTGCTTTTAATGATAATGTTACCTTTTTTAAAGCAAATGAAATACCTGTATCTGGTTTATCAAACTGTACATTTACAACAGTTAGTTTACCCAAAAATATTACTTCAATTGCTGATTATGGTTTAAATGGTTGCAATAATTTATTGTCAATTACTATTCCAACTACCGTAAATTCATTAGGTATGATGTCGTTTGATTATTGTGTAAGTTTGACAACACTTACAATATCTTCAACGGTTAAAACTATCGGTGAAAATGCTTTCAACGATTGTATGGGACTAGAAACGGTGATCTTGAGTAAGGGAATTGAAAAAGTAGGAGATTATGCTTTTAGTAATTGTATAAAATTAAAATCGATAACAATTGCTGCCGATTCTCTTGGTGAAGATGTTTTTAATTATTGTCCACTTTTAGAATCTGTTACTTTTAGCGAAGGACTTGTTTATATTGGTCGTTATGCATTTACATATTGTAATAGTCTAAAATCGGTTACAATGCCTTCAACACTTAAAAAGATTGATGAATATGCTTTTCAAAATTGTGAGGGATTAACTTCGCTTTCTTTAAATGAAGGCTTGGTAACATTAGGAAACTTTGCTTTTAATTACTGCACAAAACTGAAAGGATTAGTAACAATTCCATCGACAGTTAAAACAATTGGACTTGATGCTTTTAACTACAATAAAAGTCTCGACTCATTAGTAATTAATGGTGCCGATACAATTAAATGGGCTGCTTTCTATCAGTGTTTTAATTTAAAAGGAGCTTTAGTAATTCCTCCAATGGTTAAATATATTGATGCTTCTGCTTTTTATGGAGATACTAATTTGACTTCTTTATCAATACCAGCTTCGGTCGATTCGCTTGGATGGTCGGCATTTGGAAGTTGTAACGGATTACAATCTATATATGTTTATTCAAAAATACCAATGAAGCTTAAACCCGATTCAATTTCACCTGTATTTACTGACGTAGATACTGTTAATTGTGTGTTATTTGTCCCTTTGGGTTCAAAGGCAGCCTATCAAAAAGCTAATCAATGGAAAAATTTTAAACACATCGAAGAGTTAAACACTATTTCAATTTCTCAAACGTCTTTAGCCTTTACTTCAAAAGCTACAACTAAGAAAATATTTCTTGCAACTAATGCACCTTGGACTATTGAGTCCGATTCACCTTGGTTAACCCTAAGTCCAAGTTCAGGAACAGGAAACGATTCTATTACAATTACTGTTGAAGCTAATACTACAGCTATCGATAGGATTGCAAATATTACCGTTCAATCGAGCGAAGCTGTTAATTTAAAAGCATCGATAGAAAAAGTAATTATGTTGTCGCAAGCTGCAGGAAGTCAAACGGGAATTTCTGATGTAGATGCTGAATTGTTAACGGTTTATCCTAATCCAGCAACATCATATATTTCGGTAAATACAAATCAAGAATCAAGAATTGAATTATATGATCTAAATAGTCAATTACTTCAATCAACAATTGTTCAAGGAAAAGAATCGATTTCATTATCGGTAAAACCGGGAATGTATTTTGTGAAAATAATTAATGAAAATGGAGTTGTTACTAAGAGTTTGATTGTAGAATAGATAATTAATGTTTAAAAAGAAAAAGTCCTAAACGTTTTCATTACGTTTAGGACTTTTTTTATTGATAGGATTCAACTATTATTCTAAAGCTTGTTTCAAATCTGCAACCAAATCTTCTGCATCTTCAATACCTGTTGATATACGAATAAGGTTTTCGCTGATTCCAAGTTTTTTCTTTAATTCAATTGGGAATGAACCATGAGTCATTTCGGTTGAATAGTTAACCAACGACTCTACACCACCAAGACTATCGGCTAGATGGAATATTTTTAATCGACCAAAAAAGTCTTTAACTTCGGCATAACCACCTTTTATTTTGAACGAAACAACACCGCCAAAACCAGTCATTTGTTCTTTTGCTATATGGTGATTTGGATGATCTTCGAATCCTGGGAAAAACAATTCTTCAACTTTTGGATGCCCTTTAAGGAAATTAGCAATAGCCCATGCATTAGCTTCGTGTTGACGCATACGTAAAGCAAGTGTTTTAACGCCACGTAAGGTTAACCAAGCATCGAAAGGTCCTGCAACTGCACCAACCGATTTTTGGTACATGCCAATGAAATTATACAGTTTTTCGTCGTTTACAATTACCATTCCACCAATAACATCGCTATGTCCATTGATATATTTTGTAGTACTATGAACTACAACATCTGCACCAAGTAACAATGGTTTTTGGAAATAAGGGGTAGCAAAAGTATTATCTACAACAAGTAGTAAATTATGCTTTTTAGCAATTTTAGATATAGCTTTAATATCAAAGATTTTCAACAATGGATTTGTTGGTGTTTCAAGCCAAATCATCTTTGTTGTTGGTGTAATCGATGCTTCAAGTTCATCGTGATTCGATGCATCGATAAACGAAAATTTTACACCCATTGGTTCTAATACTTGTGTGAATAAACGAAATGTTCCACCATACATATCTTCGGGAGCAATAACATGTTCGCCTGGACGAAGCATTGAAACAACAGCATGTTCTGCAGCAACACCACTTGCAAACGATAATCCATATTTACCTTCCTCAAGCGATGCAACACATTTTTCCAAAGCCGAACGGGTAGGGTTGCTTACTCTCGAATATTCGTGCGATTGTGGTGTTCCAAATTCTTCGCGAACAAATGTTGATGTTTGATATATGGGAGTAATTGCCGAGTGATGTGCCGATTCTGGTTCTTGACCAACAACGACTGCTTTGGTTGCGAATTTCATATCTTAAAATTATTATGCTTCGACAAGCTCAGCATGACGATAAGCAATTGGCTTGTCACCCTGAGCTTGTCGAAGGGTTTGTATATACTTAAAAAAAACTTCCCGCAAATGTAATGAACATTTTTGGGAAGTTTTAAAATCAAATGAAGTAGCAAATGTTTATTTTACTTCGGGCTCGTAGCTGTAAAGTAAAGTTGTTAAGTAACGTTCGCCTGTATCGGGTAATAAAACAACAATTTTTTTACCTTTATTCTCTGGACGTTTTGCAACTTGCAATGCAGCATAAGCAGCCGCTCCCGATGAAATACCTACAATCAAACCTTCAGTTTTTGCTAATGCTTGACCAGTTAAGAAAGCATCTTCGTTTTTAACTTTAAAAATTTCGTCATAAATTTTTGTGTTCAAAATATCAGGAACAAAACCTGCACCTATACCTTGAATTTTGTGTGGAGCTGGACTTCCACCCGAAAGAACTGGAGAATCATTTGGTTCAACTGCAATTATTTGTACGTTAGGATTTCTTGCTTTTAAAACTTCGCCAACACCAGTTATAGTACCACCTGTTCCGATACCTGCAACAAAAATATCAACTTGTCCATCGGTATCTTTCCAAATTTCTTCGGCAGTTGTATTACGGTGTATTTCGGGATTTGCTTCGTTTTTAAATTGTTGTAGCAATATTGCGTTTGGTGTTTGTTTTACCAATGCCTCAGCTGTGCGAATTGCTTCACCCATTCCTCCTGGTCCTGGTGTTAAAATTATTTCAGCTCCAAGTGCTTTTAATAAATTTCTACGTTCAACACTCATTGTTTCTGGCATTGTTAGGATAAGTTTATAACCTTTTGCTGCTGCAACAAATGCTAAAGCAATTCCTGTATTTCCCGAAGTTGGTTCAATTATAACTGTGTCTTTGTTTATTAAACCACGTTTTTCGGCATCAGCTATCATTGCAAAACCGATACGGTCTTTAACGCTTCCCGCTGGATTGAAATACTCGAGCTTTGCTATCACTGTACCTTCAGCTCCATTGTTTTTGTTAAAGTTCGATAATTCTAATAATGGTGTATTACCAATTAGTTCGGTTAGGTTTTTTGCAATCTTTGACATGGCTTCTATTTTTTATGTATTTATAATTCCTTTTTGTATGATACAAAGTTGCAACAAAAGATAGTGTCTGCGCATCGCCCGAGTTGGGTAATTTTATATACCTAATTCTTGGTATGTAAAAACAAAAAAGACATCATTTCTTAACTAATTAGTCTCGAAATGATGTCCTTAAAGATAAACTATATTCGGTTATTCTTTGATAATCGTTTGCGAAAATTTGCGAATACCATTGCTTGAAACAACAATGTAATAAACTCCACTTGTAAAGCTTTGTGTGTTTATTGTATTATAATTTAATCCAATGCTCATACCCGTATTCTCATAAACTTTATCAGAATTGGTAGTATAAATTTCTATTTCATAATTTAGACCATCTTTTAAAAAGAACGAGTATTGTAATTCGTTTTTAAATGGATTTGGGAATGAAATGATGTTTTCATTCTCTGCCATAGTTTCGATTATCGAAGTTTTAGGTGGCATTTTGAAATACATTGTTTTAATGTTTGCATCAATCCAGTCAATACGTGCCGATAGAAATGTTTTCATCATAGTAATATCTTCTTGGTATGTTTTTGCTGGATGTTTATATCCCCATATATCCATTTGTTTGCCATCGTAAGGCCAAACTTCGTAATTGCGTTTTAATCCATCACCAGCGTATGCAATTATTGAATCGATTCTTTTGTTCAATGCATCTTTATCGAGAATTGTCTTCCTTAATTCAAACCATCGATTTCGGAAAACCTTTACCAAATTTGTATCTCTGAATGCATATTTTTGAAAGAGATATTTACAAACTGATTCGTTGAATTGCCAACCACTTGTAATATTTGCATCTTGAACATCAATATTTCCACATGACAAATCAAAATCCCAAATTGGTCCAAAGTGAATTTTAGGATCAACATCATCTCTATCTTTATGCATGTATACACTGTATTGATATGCATCTGCATTTTTTAAAACTTCATTTATAATGGTGTAATCGATGTAGCTGGGTTCATCCATTTTACTGTGATATCCAGTAATGGAATCTAGAAATTCATTTTCAGTTTTAGCATAAGTTGCTTTAGCAAATGCTGAATAATATGCCGACATATAGTTTCTCTGAACAGGCTGTAAATCTTCGGCTTTAGGATAAACAACTTCAAAACCTTTTTGATCTATTTTGTAAACATAACCACCAGTTAAATCTTTTCCTGAAATATCAGTTGGTTTTAATTTCTTTAAATCAACTCTATTTGAATCGCGTTTTATGGTTTCAATGAGGACGTATAAACCAAGAAAATCGCCATTTATAATAAGTTCAAAATACTTTGTATTGGGCGACCAATCATCCATAATATCGCGACCTAATGAAAATGCAAGCATATTTCTTGCATTACTTTTATCTGCAAAAGGACCATTAAAAACCCAATCGTTTTCTGGCGAAAGACCTAAAAGTGGAATATCTAAATTATTGCCTGCTCCATCACGTGTTTCAACGGAATAATTCTTTTTAGGCCATTGTAATGTTGAATTACCTCTTAGCTTAATTCCTATTTCACTAATAGCTTCGGGAATATCTGTTAATCGATTGAATTTACCTTTGCTATTATTGTAAACAGTCATGTGTCCCAAAACTTTTCCTGTATCGGAAACAATTCCCATTTCTCCTGTTTCAATACTTATAATTGGAAGTAGTGTTGAATCTAATGGTGTTTGTTTTATAACGTGCCATTGACCAGCATAGCCATCAAGTTTTGAATTTGTTAAATTGCATAAATAGGTGTTAAAAGAAAGATCTGAACCTTTTATACTATCGTTATGGACTTGAATTGCTAATACATTTTTTCCCATTTTTATGGTTTTATGTAAAAGAGCTGAATCGATATAATAGCCAAAAAGTGGTTCAAGATTACCACGTTCACCTATAATTTCGTGCGATCGATCACTCAATCTATTAAATGGTGCAGGATCACCTTTTTTACCCATATTAACTCGAAGTATTTCTACTCCGTTAATGTATGCAATGAAGCCATCATCATAATCGCATAATAATGATGATTCGATTAACTTAGTGTTTGTATCTATTGTAAATGGATAACGAAGATATACCGATTGTGTGAATTTGGGCAAAACGATTGAGTCCTTTTCACCATATCCGATGCTGTTATGACCGATTTTCCAATCTGAGTCAATATAATTAGAGTCTTTCCACGTAGCCTCAGGTTCTTGGGTGCCAATAAAATATCGATACAGGGTATCGGTAAAAAATTGCGTTTGACTAAAGCCTGAAAAGCTGATTAAAAGGCCCAATAAAACAATGTAAATTCTCTTCATCATTAGTAAAAATTAGTTTCATCAAAAGTAATCTAATTAATATGAAGGAATTAAATTGTAGAAATAAAGTAACCTTAATTTTGAATCATTCTACTGCTTATTTTGTTGCATTGTAGATTTATCAAATTGCACAAGTCTTTTCCGATTCGTTTTGTAAAGTAAAATCATGTTTGCGATTTCCACAAACTGCACATTCATCATCTTTATAAAAAACTATTGTTTTGAAAGACATGTTTAATGCATCAAAAGAAAGAAGTTTATTGGTAAGTAATGTGCCAGCACCTGTAAAATATTTTAAAACTTCGGTGGCTTGGATTGTTCCTAACATGCCAGCTATTGAACCTAAAATTCCTGCTTGCGAACACGATGGTGTTTGACCTTCGGGTGGTGGTCCTTGATATAAACAACGATAACATCCCGAGCCAGGAACATGGGTAAATGTTTGTCCTTCGAAACGGATTACACCTCCTTGTGAGAATGGTTTTCCTGCTATAACACAAGCATCATTTATCAAAAATTTTGAGCTGAAATTGTCGGTTGCTTCAACTACAAAATTGAAATCTTTAATAATATCTAATGCATTCTCAGCCGTTAGTCTTTGTTCAAAATAAATAACTTTAACATCTGGATTTAATGCTTCAATTCGTTGTTTTGCCGATTGAACTTTTGCAGTTCCTACTGCTTGTGTAGAATGGATTACTTGTCGTTGTAAATTAGTAAGATCAACTACATCACCATCGATAATACCTATTGTTCCAATACCAGCAGCCGCTAAATAAAGTAAAACGGGTGAACCCAATCCTCCTGCACCTACAACTAAAACCTTTGCTTGCAATAGTTTTGCTTGACCTTCTACACCAACTTCATGTAAAATAATGTGGCGACTATAACGCTCAATTTGCGATTCTGTAAATTCCATGTAGCAAAGATATGGAAATTCTGTTAAGGATGATTTAAAATTGGGCTAAAGCCCTTTGGGAATATGCATACATCCCCGACCTAAAGGTCGGGGCAATTAATATTTTCAATTCAAAATGGTACCTTGGCTAGCGCGGACTTGTAGTTCGTGCTTTTAAATAAAACAACGAACGGACTACAAGTCCGCTCGAGCCATTTGGCTTAGTTCAATTATCTTCTCTTGAAATCTTTAACCTTACCCAGTTGTTTGAGCTTTTCGTAATTTGACCGTAAACGCATTAACCAAAACACACGTTCTTCTTCGTAAAACTCATTAAACTCTGGTTTATATTGCTTAAAGTAATTGTAGAATCCAAAGAATATCGATACCGTTTTATCGCCATTAGCATTTTCAACCGAATGATAGAATGGTAAAAGGCTTTTTTCGCGTTTACCATTTTTCTTCACGTTTGCATACAGCAAATAAAGGAAACGATTTTCGAATTCGCCATTGGCATCGTGAACAGAATTAAATACTTTCCATAAAAAACTGTGCGAAATCGATTTGTTGAACACATTGTCGTAGCGATACAATATCCAGAATAATATGAATGTTTTTCGGCTATTACTTTTAAACGAATACTGAAAAGGTTGAAACGAAATGATTTTCGAAGTATCTGTTTTTGAATACCAAACAATTGGTGCAATGCGGAAACTTTTTTCGTTTTTCGTTTTTTCTCTATCGCATAAAGGCCATAGAATCGAAGTTTTTGAATAATTCAAAGCGGTTTTCTTTCGGAACAAGAAAAAGAATATTGAAGTTTGCGATTTATCGTCTTCCGATTTGTAATTATACAATGGGAAAATGTATGAATGCATTGTATTTGATGTTCTGAAATATCCTGCAATTGGTGTTACAAGTACATAACGTGAGTCTTTAATTTTCGACTTTCCAAAAGAGAAAAGAGGGAAAACGGTGAATGAACTTCTAAAGTTGTTTTTGAATGAATACACAATTGGGAAAATCACTTTGTTGTTTATTGTACTCGATTTCTTCGACCAATAAATTGGGAACAAATGTGTTTTGGTTAAGGTGTCGTTATAACTATATTCTGTTCTCGTTCTAAAGATTGGATAGAGATTGTCCGATTTGAAATATTTATCTTTCAAGTGCCAATAAAACATCAAAATTGAATAGCTTTTCTTCTCAGATAATTTCGACTTTGAAATTGTAAATAATGGAAATACAATTGTCGTTTTGCTTAAGTAATTATTTGCATGAAAAATAGTTGGGAAGATATATAAATAATGTTCCGATTTATTTTTCATTGACCAATAAAAAGGCAGAAAAGCTCTTCGCTTATTTGTATCGTTTTCGAAATATTCGTTTTTACTCCACCAAAAAGGGAAGATATCAAAATAGTTTTTAGTTGAATCGGTCGAATGTCCTTTTGAGAAGAACGGGAGAATTGTTAATGAATGTGCTTTCTTGTTTTTCAAGCTATATACAAATGGAAATAATACTTTGTTGTTTGACGTATTTGTTTTGTGTGAAAAATATATGGGAAAAAAAGTTCGATTTTTTATAGTGTCGCCATTTCTGTATTTCTTGTTGATAAACAATAATGGGAATAGTGTCGTTGACAAGGATTGTTTAGTTTGACGATGTAAATAAAAGGGGAAAATATAGGTGTATTTCATCGACGAATCTTTACTCATTCCCTTAGAAATAAAAGGTAATATTGTTGTTGAATGTATATTGCTATTATTAACACTATACATTATTGGGAATAATAAAACATTGCTTTTCCCTTTACTTTTTACCGACAGATAAACGGGGAATAATAGTCTTGTTTTGATGGTATCGTTCTTTACGTACGAATCGATGTTCCACAATAAAGGGAAAACTGTAGATAATGACAGTAACGGATTTTGAATATGCCAATAAAATGGACTAATATTTAAGCTTCGGAATGACGAATCGTTTGTTTGGCTTTTGGAATAGAAAGGTAAAAAACTGAACGATTTACAATCTTTGTTTTTAACAGAATATACAAATGGTAATATAAACTTTTGATTCAAATCTTTCGTGCGTTTCGACCAGTAAAGAGGGAAGATTGTTATTTTTCTAATAGTATCATCTTTTGAATAAACTAACGATTTTCTAAATATTGGGATTATTATTGTTTGACGAATTCTTGGATCTTTTATGTGCCAATAAATTGGGAAGAATGTTTTGAAAAGTGTGTCGTTCAAATTCGATTTCCATCTGCAATAAAGTGGGAAAAGCATTGTTGCTGTTCTGTTCTGATTTTTAAACTTGTATACCAAAGGGAAAATAATTATGTTTTTCTTTTCCTTGTTTCTTATCGACCAGTAAATAGGAAATACTGTTCTAAATCGAGTTGTGTCTGTTTTTGAATATTGATTTTTGCTCCACCATATTGGGAATAGTATGTTTCGTTTAAAATAACTTGTACTTGTATGCCAATATAAACCAGCAATATCTACATAATGTCGACTCGAATCTTTTGTTGAACCAAATGAGAAAATAGGGAATAGAGTAAACGATTTTTTGTATTCATCATCTTGGCTAAATACTATAGGAAAAAGCGTTTTCTTGTTATAAGTTTTGCTTCTGTTTGACCAATAGAATGGAAATAAAATATATTGTTTTATAGTGTCATTTGCAGTGTATTCTCTTATTATATTAATGCAAGGAAAAATGTATTTCTTATCGGATTTTGCATTTTTAAAATGAACATAAAAAGGAATAAATGCCTTATAACTACTATCGGAAAGTTTCGATTTCCATGAAGTATAAAGTGGTAAAAAGGTAAATGATTTAAAGTTGTTGTTGTTATTCCTGAATACAAATGGTAAAAGAGTAAGCTTGGTTCCAGCTTTGTTTTTGTCGTACCAATAAAGTGGGAAAAACGATTTACTAATTACCGTATCACCACCTACATATTCTGTTTGACTCCACCAAAATGGGAATAAGGTTGTCGATTCACCTTCTGCCGACTTTAATTTCCAAAACAATGGAGTTATTACTAAATGTTTTTTCAATTGATTGCTCGATTCGCCTTTTGAGAATAAAGGGAAAAAGGTAAACGAATGTTCGTCCTTGTTTTTTAGCTTATAGATAATTGGAAACAGAATGGTGTTATTGGTTTGTTTATCTTTCGTTGACCAATAGATAGGGAATAATGTTCGATGTTTTACTGTATCGCCAGTATATGTTATTCTATCAGTTTGCCACCAAAATGGAAATACTACAGTATGGTTATTGTCTTTGGTTGTTTTTTGCCAGTAAATTCCAAATAAGTCAAAGTAATGTTCCGATTTATCGGTACTGTGTCCCATGGAAAATAGTGGAAGTATTGTGAAACGGAAATAATCGATGTTTTTACGATAATACAAAAATGGAAATATCGTCTTGTTGTTCACATCATTTTGAGTAGTCGACCAATAAATGGGGAAAATAACTCGATGTTTAATAGTATCGTGTGAGTAATATTTATTCGACGACCACCAAATTGGGAAAAGTCGGTTATGAGTTGCATTATACTCTTTTTTGTAATTATACAGTATTCCAATATTTAAGTGTTTTTTGTCGTAGCTGGTTTTTTTGAAAAACAATGGGAAGAAAATATTGCTAGTATCTTGTTTTGTTGCATGATACCAATATAAAGGGAAACCAATGAGTCTTGTGCTGTTTTCAATGGTATCGTGTTTATATATCAAGAAGAATAAAATATTATTTTCGAGTGATATACCATTAACATCTTTGCTTATACCTAAACAACTAATGGAAGGAGCTAGTTCCAAAAACTTAAACGACTTGCTGGTTTCACTTTTTTGATATCGAAATAGCGATGGATAGTATAACGAAACAAATCGAATATCTCGTCCAAGTGCATTGCTGTCGCTTAAAAGAAACGGAACAATTTGAGTATGTTTTGTGTGTAATGTGTAGTTTGTTGTTTTCGAGAAAATAGGGTAGAGAATTTGCAATTCTTTCTTTTCTCTGTCTTTATACTTTTTTAGTAATGGCCAAATATTGATGTTCCGTCCGCGAGTAAATCCAAAATCAAACGACATATCCGATTTTGTATCGTCAGTTTGTGAAAATCCTATGTTACCAATTAGTAATAAAAGGACTAAACAGCTCCATAGTTTATGTTTTAGTAAAAGATACATTTCAATCGTTTGCTGATGCGTTTTGTTTATGCAAACTTATGAAAAAATAGGATACTATCGATTGTTGTGTTTGATATGGTTTGGAAATCAATATTTTTGGAACAATATGCTGAATATTATTCTGATAAGCCCTAAGGGCTTAAATTTGAGTAACCATGGATGTAATCCGTGGGAAAAAAGGTTTTAGATTTTTGAACCCCTATTGGGGTTCAATCTGCTTAGATTATT
>Ga0302288_1001040_pt1 | contig 19358 bp, 21 predicted proteins | sample III_Fen_N1_1_FD_194549 | JGI IMG/M metagenome (GOLD analysis project Ga0302288, IMG submission 194549) | Peat permafrost microbial communities from Stordalen Mire near Abisko, Sweden - III_Fen_N1_1 | ecosystem: Environmental > Terrestrial > Soil > Wetlands > Permafrost | place: Sweden: Abisko...
TCTCCTCAAACTTTTCTTTTCAAGACGTTCTGATCCAAACTTTCCGAAGCTGTTTATTCCTCTTTTCGTTACGTTTTTAAAATTGTGGCTAACACTTCTGTATCAGCTATTGCTGATATATTCCATTTATCAGAAGGTCGTTATTGCCTTTTTTATTGTATTAATAAATCTTGCATTTCTAACCTTAAAGTTCATATTATTAGCATTTTGCATTTGGCAAAATCCTTTCTTTAGGTCTATGATTACTAAAATATAGCAATATTTGCTCTTTCGATAAATCAGCAATCTCTGTGCTAATTTTATCTCGAGTCTGACGCATAAATCCAACGGCATCAAAATCTTTTATTACATCTTTATTCTTCATATTTCATCAATTCTCTAGGTGATCTAATATCTATTGTTGAATATCCAAGTTTAATATTTACAGAGTTATAACCTCTAATTCGTTCTACATTAACAATATGCTTAAAATTCCAGCTTACTAAATAATCAGCTTTGTGAATCGTTGCCAATGCTATATGTAAACAATCATCAAAGCTTGTTTTTCCAACAACGTTTTCCTTAATATACATCGTAGCTAATTCTATAGCGTTTTCTTGTAATTCAACAAACTCAATACTTTCAGCAGGTAAACTACGAACCAATTCTTTAACTCTTTCTGGAGCATTGTCTAATTCATCTTCTGTAACCGAAGAATAAACAATTTTTAAATCGTTATTCCTTATTCTTGCAAATAGCGGTTTTGTAAATTCCTCAAATTCAACATCAAAAAATCCTCCAAAAACAGAAGTATCAATATATATTCGTTGTATCATACTTTTTTGTTCATACAATATTTATAATCAATCAATTAATAGAAGATAATTGTTGTATTGTTTCGTTAAAATTGCAATTCTTCTCTTAAAAATATTGTACTCAAAGTTACAAAATAAAACTAAATATCCAAACTGTCGAGTGGACTTTTAATTTGGTCAAATCCTTTGGTTGTAATGTGAGTATAAATCTGTGTTGTCTTTGTACTTTCGTGACCTAAAAGGCTTTGTATATATCGCAAATCGGTTCCTTGTTCTAATAGATGGGTAGCAAATGAATGTCGCAATGTATGCATCGTTACACGTTTCTTGATTCCAGCTTTTTTTACAGCATCACTCAATATAATATGAATACTTGTTGTAGAATATTGTTTACCATCGGGACTTTCAAACAGATAATACGCTGGCTTATATTGCGTATAATAATCTCTCAATAAAGGCAATACCTTTTCGGAAAGGATTGTAAATCTATCCTTTTTACCTTTACCTTGCTCTATCTTTATTTGTTTTCGTTGAGAATCAATATCAGTTAATTTTAAATTCAATAATTCACTGATTCTTAATCCAGAAGAATAGGTCAACATTAAGATTGTCTTATGTTTTATATTAACAACCTGTTTCATCAAACTAGCAACTTCACTTGTACTTAATACCGTTGGTAAGGTTTTTTCAACTTTTGGACGGTCGATATAATACACCTTTCGAGGACTATACAATACCTTTTCATAATAGAATTTTATTGCATTAATCGACTGATTTTGATATGCCGTCGAAACTTTTCTTTCGGTTACCAAATAACGAATAAACGCTACAACCTTCATATCATCAATTTTTGAAATATCGTATTGATGATAGTAGTTAATAAACTCCTCGAATGCTGCGAGATATGTGCGTTGTGTATGTTCGCTATATCGCAATTCTACTAGCTTTAGACTCATTTCTTCAGGACAACTCCTAAAATTCGGAATGTCGAATGCTGTTATTCGGGGTGTTTTTGACTTGTCTTGTTCTTCAACTTTCACCGTAACAATCATCTGTAAAGAAGAGCCAATATCTTTTATTTGATTTAGCAACAATTCGGTATAAGGAATAGTCCACCATTTATTCTTTGCATCCCAACTAACATAAGGCATCTGTTTAATAGCTTTGGTCAAATCTTTGTTAAATCCAAAAATGAGTTTTAGGCGACTATTAATCATTTGAATGATTAGCAATTCGTTTTTCTGAACAGAATGTGTTATGCCTGGCTTTGTTTCTATTTCATATTGTTCATGAACGGTAATTCGTCCAATTCTATCTTTGAAATAATCTTTAAGTAATTCTAAATTAGCTGAATAATTAGGAATAATCCAACAAAATTGAGCATTGTTCCATCGGCTGAATTTTAGTGATTGCACAAAATGTACATCAGTATCTTTTTTCGGCATTTTTAACAGAATCTTTCGACCAATTACATCAATGGCAATTTCGTTTCTATTCCAAAGTTGAGTCAATGAATCATTGTTATTTATCTCTTTAGTTGGCACTTGTACTATCTCAATGGGATTTTCCTCAACGTTTACGATTTCTTTTTTTGTTTCAGGATATTCTACTTCGGGGAATAGCTTTTTTAAATCGGAAAAGGCAGACTTTGTATATGGGATATGCCATGCTTTTTTTGATGCACTCCACTTTGCATCAGGAATTTGCCGTAATAAACTTGCAATTTGTTGATTGAAAGGAAATTCAACCTTAATTCTTGTTGTTCCATTATGGATAATTTTCGTTGCCTTCATGCTCGTACATTACTAAAAAATATAAAAATAAGAACTTGTTTATCTCTCACTACTTGCTGATAAAAGCCCAAAATGGCATTGTATCAGCGACTCGAAAAACAAAATTAAATACATTTTTTGAATAACAACACTCAAAGCTTTTATTTTTTCAATAGACAAACTTGTGTTTGTTTTATTTATTTTAGATTAGTCGTATATTATTCGTGTAAAGCATATTATATCAGGAATATATAGATAAGTTGTTTTAATCGATTATTCGTTTAATACCATAAAATAAACGTACAATATCCGTTTATCGCGTTATTCTTACGGCTAACTATACGTTTACATTATGAAATGTATATTAAGAAATATTCTATGTTAGAATTCAATCTGTTACACGAATATTAAACGGTTATTCTTCTGTTTTTATTACAAATATTCAACTTAATAATCACACAACTTACACCATTTCATTATTAATCATTTTTACAACTTCTTCCATTTCTAATTCCTCAAAATATTTTCTAATAAATTTCAAATCATCATTATTTTTAGGTAATGTGCCTTTTAGTGGATTACGAACTAATTTGTAAATATTTCCATAATGTTTACTTGTTAGGAAATAGATAAATCGAGCAATTGCAGTTTTGTCAACATCTTTAACTTGACAATATTTCATAAGATAATGAACCGCTAAAACTTGTCGAGCCATTGTAAATTCTTCAATTTCTTTTTTGTGTTCTTCATTTGAGATAACAACATCGGAATCAATGATTTTATTTCCTAATGGCGTGTATTTCAGCTTTTCTGAATCAAGAAATTCCAAAAACAGTTCGCATGTTTTATATTCTGCAAACGCCCAAATTATATCATCGTCCGAATATCTATCGAGTAATTGGACTTCAGGTTCACGTTCTTTGTCTCTATCTTCATTAATATGCTTAACCCCGTTCTCATCAATATACGATGTATAGATTAAACTTTTGTCATTATCGTACAAATGCAGATTGAATTGTTTTTTTCTTAGTTTTTTGATTGATTTAGTTACAGGCATTCCAAGTCGATAATCATCTTCCATGTCATCAATTAAATCTTTGTATTCCTCATTCATAACAATCCGTAATTCGGTTGTAGCTTTCATTCGCTTCTCATATTGTTCAATCGCATAAAGTTTGTCTTTTGCTCGCACAATACGTTTTTCATAAGCATTTTGAAATCGTTTATAATGTCTGTCAATATGTTGTTGCATTATCGTATCGAGATTTGTTTCCATCGGTATTTTTTTAAAGGTTATATTTCTTCTTTTTATTTATAAAACGGGTAATTTCAATATTTCTTTGCGTTTCTTTTCATCAATAATCTTGGCGTAAATTTCGGTTGTTGAAATGTCGGTATGACCTAACAATTTACTCACCGTGTAAATATCTATACCACTTGTCAAACAGATAGTTGCAAAAGTATGTCTTCCAACGTGAAAATGTATATCTTTTTTCAATCCAGCTTTTGCTGACCATAGTTTCAAAAGATTTCGTCCATTTCTTTCCGATGGTAACTTCTCAAATATTTTGCCCGATAGATTTGTTTCCTTTTTTAATTCTTCCAAAACCTTGCAAGCTGAACCAGTTAACGGAACTCGCAATAATTTACCCGATTCCTTTTGATTTTTTACTGGTCTAATTTGCATGATGTATTCTATTGTCCCATCATCGGTTTGTTCTTCAATAATATTGTCCCATCGTAGTTCCTGTAAATCGGAAATCCGAAGTCCCGTAAAACAGGAATACAGAAATGCCCAACGTAGGTGTGGATGTGATTCAAAAGGCGTTTTTACTAATGTCTTTACATCTTCACTATCTAAGGTTATTCGCTCTGATTCTTGCAAGGTGGGTAACTTAAATTTCTCAAATGGATTGCGAGTAATTAAATCTTCTCTGAATGCATCATTTAAACGTGCTTTAAGCGTTTTTAAATAACCATATGAACCGTTTTGCGACACATGTGTTATTAGATAATCGTTAAATTCAGCAAGCCAATCAGCCGTTACATCACTAAACAATACGGGACTTCCACAAGTGAAATTCTTAAGATGATAAATAAGAGTTCGTAATCCGCCATCATGATTTTTGTAATACATTTCGTCCAAATAATCAATAAGCGATTTATGCGTTGCCTTTTGCCGAGGTTTTACTCCACGTATTTCGCCAACAAGTTCTAATTCCCGTTTCGAACGTATATCCTCAACAAGTAACATTGTATCTCTATCATTGTTAAGTATATTCTTTATTTTTGAATAATCCTTTGCTACCTGTAGATTCAAAAATTCATATTGCCGTTTCTTAAACCCATTGCTATCCGATGAGTATATATCGAAATACAAACTGTAATTTCCCGATTTGAGAGGCTTATATCGTAGTGTTATCATTGTGGTATGGTTTTCTTTATTTTAAATTGAATTATAAGAACTGCGGAAACTTTGCAATTTCATCACGTTTCTTTTCATCAATAATCTTTGCATATACTAGTGTTATTTGAAGGTTAGAATGTCCCAACAACTTACTAACCGTGTAAATATCAATTCCCGAAGTCAGACTGAGCGTAGCAAAGCTGTGACGTGCTAAATGGAAATGAACGTTTTTCTTAATTCCTGCATCAACTGCCCATTTTTTAATGAAATAATTGCAATTATTTTTATTTTGAAATCTCGAAAAAACTTTGCCAGTAGTTGTTTTTGCTGTCTTTTTAACTGCTTGAAACAGTAAAATAGCTTGTTCTGACATTGGTACTTGCAATAAATTGCCAGTAGTATTCGATGTTTTCTTAGGTCGTAAGAGTAAAGTAAAATTCACTTCTCCATCAGAGTTCTTTTCTTCTTTGATATGAGAATATTCAAGATTTAGAATATCAGAGAGGCGAAGTCCAGTAAAACAAGAGAATAGAAACCCTTGACGGATATGTTCTTCAAAATAGGTCGGTGTTTCATTTAAGGCTTTTAACTCTGCTAAGGTCAAATATCCTCGTTCTACATCTTCGGATCGTGGCATTTCAAATTTCAGAAATGGATTTGTTGTTATTATATCATCTCGATATGCTTTTCCTATAAATGCCTTTAATTCTCTGAGGTAAAATATAACGGAATTTCGACTCATTTCTTTTTCAAGATATTCTGTAAATCCATCGAGAAATTTTGGTGTTACATCAGAGAATAATATGTCTTTACCTTTATAAAATCTTTGTAGATACACAATTAAACTACATTTAGGACATCACAATCTACATTTAAATATTAGAATTTTTAAAAAGAGAAAAGGAATTAGAGCATTTATTAATAGATATTTAAAAGGGAAAATTGAATTTGAGATATGCAATGTTCCAGGTTTGGCTGAATCAGGAAATACAGAAGGACTTAAATTTGAAGTTAAACCAAAAATACAAGGAATTGTAGGCAATGTCTATAATGAAAAGATAATACTTTATGATGATGAAATGACAGAAGATAAACTTAAAGAATTGTATAATTTAAGTAACTTTCAAAAGTCGAAAGTTAATGGGACTAAATTTGTATTAGGAGTTCCATTATTTAACGAGAAGGACAATGTTGACGTTATTATTACAATGGATAGCGAGGATGATATAAAAATAAATGATACCAATATAGATAAATGGAATTTAATGGCAACTAAGTTTTGTCAATCAATGCATCATTGTGTCCCAATTTTATATAATTAAACTATGAAAAAAATGAAAAACGATTACTTACGACACAAGATAAGTAAAAATAAACAAAAAGAGACTGACAAAATATTTAGCTTGGCAATGTTAAATGTTGATGATGATGAAATTAATGGAATAGACTTATCAATATATACAACTTTAGCTTTTAAATGTATAAATGAGGTGATTGCAGAAAAGTCAGTTCATAACACACAGGCAAGCAACTAGTTTCCGTTCAGTAAAAAACGTAATACATAAAAAAACTGCTTTATTTTAGGCAAAAAGACTGACCCCAACCCACTGGAGACGCATCGGCTGTCAAAACAATTGCTTTTCTTGCCACTACACCCATTTTCTTGAAAATATGTATTAATTGAAAAGGAATTGTAATTACTGTTTTACAGCTTCGATAGTAAATGGATAAGTCATAGAGCCGTCTTTTGCTGTCCAAGAACCATTTATTGTTATTTTATTACCTTTGATAGTTCCACTTGATGATTCATTAAATAAGAGACTATCTGGAACATAATATACTGGATTATATTGTAACATTCCTCCAACTGAAGATTCACAAACAGTATTACCATTTTCTTCTGTTATTGTTTTATATTTAACAGAATATGTAATTGTGTTCCCAGTACCATAAGCAATTGAAATACTATTTGAATTTATCTTTGAAATTTCACACCAAATATTTGAACCATTAGATAGTTTTGATGTTAATGTGCAATTATATGATCCAACAAATTTATCAGCAGGACTAGTATCTAAAATTTCACAAGATGAAAACGCTAATAGAGCGAAATACATTATATAAATCTTTTTCATATTCATTTTTTATTTTATAATTACTTTTTCAACAAATGTTTTTTCTTTTGATTTAATCTGAATATAATATACACCTTTAGGCTGTATCGACAAATCAATTTCAGTTTTACAATTTTCCATTTCAAAAATTAAACTACCTATTCCGTTTATTATTACGATTTTTGACAATTCTAACAGAGACTCAACTCTAAATTTCCCATTAGTTGGATTTGGAATAATTTTAATTGATTGGTCGTCATTTAAAACATCTGCTCCAATGGTCAAATAATTATATACAGATGAACATGATGAACATCCATTTGCATCAGAAACACAAACAGTATAATTGCCATTTGTTATTGGTATATGAAATTGTGAAATTTCACTACTAAGTATATTCCCGTTCAAATACCATTGATTATTAGAAACGGAACTTGATATTAAAAATTTATTATTTAATGTTATTGTTGGTACTGGAGGTAACGAATTTACCGTAATAATCTTGCTAGCTCCATATACAAACGTTAAGCCTCCTTCTGGTTTAACAACATAAGTTCCACTAATAATTGGTTTGATTGTTATTGTATTTCCATAACCTAATATTGATTGATTTAACCTCCATGTCCAAACGGCACCTGTTCCTAAACTCCCCCCGTTTACAGTTAAAACAACACTATCTCCCACACAAATATTATCATTTGAGGTAGAAACATCTGTTGGAGGTGTAGAAAAAGTACTCGCCATTATTGAAGTTACATTTGAATAATCTGAACATGTTGAATTACAACAAGCCCTAACTCTATAATAATATGTAGTTCCAGGAATTCCCGTAATATCTGTAAAATCCATAATAGTACCTGTTGAGCTAATCTTTATAAAAGTTCCAGAATTTGAAGTTGCTCTCTCAACTTCGAATGTCGAAACATTTAAGTTTGTTCCACTCCAACTTAAATGTGATTGATTTGATCCAATTAATGATACTGATAAATTATTCGGTATAGATGGTGCAGTTGTACATGCTGATGTGTTCACTGTAATATATGCAGAGTTACTTGTAGCTTGAGAACCATTGCAATTACTAATAATGCAATAATAATAATTTCCATTGTCGGTAGAAGTCAAGATTGGACTATTATATGTTGGACTATTCGCTCCATTAATAGGCGAACCATTCAAATACCATTGATAAACAGGTGATGTTCCGCTTGCTATAACCGTTAATGAAATTGCGTTTCCACTAGTAATATATTGATTAATCGGATGTACCGAAATGGAAACAGGATTACAAGCAATTGATGGAGTACTTACACAAATAGTAAAAGATGTAGTTGATGCAGGTGTTGAAGAGCCAGTATAATCATAAACTCTCACAGAATAAGTTGCTCCAACAGTTAAACCTGTTGCATTTATAGTTTCAGTTCCTCCTGCACCACCACCATTATCAGAACAGCTTATATTAGATCCATTGCAAGAACCTGTACGCAAATCAACAACAGCATCTAATCCTGAGGATGGGACAACAGTAATGATATGAGATGTTGAGCTTGCAATAAATTTATACCACACATCATTACACATTGTACTTGTATAACCACCACAAGATATTGGAATAATTGATTGTGTTGCATTGGTAATATTACCAGTTGTTGCTCCACTGCATAATGATGTTGAAGATACGGTAATGGATTGTGCGTTTGAACATTCATCATTTGTTGGTGTTGTAACAACGCTTCCGCCTCCAATTAAATTATTAAAATCAGTTAGTGTGCCGTTAAAAACATTTAAATCGACTGGGTTCATACCGGCTAGACTTCCTGTTTCAGAATATTGTTCAAAGAGCCATGGCCAGCCATTAGGTACAGATGGATTCCCAGGGTTCGAGTTAGGATAGTCGGCAAACCATAGCTTAATATTTGAATTTATGGTATTGCCATAATACGGAGCCAATTTATTTGCATAGTAACCAGTTAAATAAAGGACAGGCCATCTTTGATTATTGTTATAGTTATATACTTGTGTTGACCATGCTTGTATCCAAGTGGCAACATCAGACCAAGTATGACCTTGATTCATATATGCATCAATCCGAGCTGGTTCCATATCTAATGCTGGAGGTAAGTAACCACTCCCGATATAGTTTGCGGCTAAACTTAAAAAATGATTTGCTTCATTAGTAGCAGAGTTATTTTGAGGCCAAGCTAAGTGATATGCACCCATTTTTAATCCTGCATTCCCTCCGTTGGTCATATTTGATTGAAAATAAGTATCGTCAGGTCCTGTATAACCCTCTGAACATTTTACAAACGAAAAATATTTCGGATATGCAATGACTTGAGACCACTGAGATGAACTTATTGGGCTTTGATAGTGTGAAACATCAATTCCATAAAGAATTTGGGATACCAATTTCATGCTAAAAAAAGAAATGACTAAAGAAATAGATATTATTTTTTTCATTTTATTATTTTTTAGAATGTTAATTGATAAATTTAAAAGTTGATAATAACTGTTTGAATTTGGGAACTTCAATATTTTCATTTGGTACAGGTGTTTTAAATTGTAATTCAAACTCTCCCTTTTGTTTCTTATCAAGCATATCAACAATCATTGTTTTAATAGGAGGATTTAGTTTATAACCCTTTCCATCTAAATCTGATGTCATAGTAGCAACAATAGCATTAATTCCATCAATTTCCATTTGCCTACCATCTTTTACATACCAACCTTGAGATGAATTAAATTGAGATACTGCAAAGTTGTATTGCTTTATTCCATTTGGTGCTAAATGGTATATAACTAAAAGATTTGTTTTTAAAAGAGTGTCCATGAAATTAATTTCTATCGTGGCAATTGTTCCTGATAGATCAAGGATTTCATTCTCTTTGTCTTTAGTAATCCAATTTGATGGATATTGAAAAGTAATACCAAGTTGTTCGTTGGTGTATGTTTTAATATTTAGTGGAACTGAATTCTTTTGAGTAGTTGTATATGATACTTGTTTGCAACCACCCAGCCCAATTAAAATTAATAGGATTAATGAAATGATTTTTATTCTCATAATATAATTAACGTTTATTTTTATTTTCATCGTAATAATTCAATTATTTTAATTCTCTCTACTATATTTACTCAGACAAAAAAAACAAAAAAACAAAAAAACAAAAATGTCGTTATAATTGTTGTTGTTAAAGATATGATTATCAATTTAACCTCATTTTACTGGCATTGACATTCAATCATTATTTTCATCAATGGTAACCCTTTTTAAACCTTTTAAATCAAGTTTAATGTTATCATTACATTAAATACAATGCTTAAAAAGTAATTTAATGTTAATTCTTATGAATTCGGTTTGTATCTAATTTGTATTTAAACAATTCGATATTTGGGGATTAAATTGAATTAATGTTGTTATATATATGAACCCCTTTCATGTTTCATCATTCTCATTAGGCTTAGACATTGTGTTTAAGTCTTTTCAATTTATAACTGCAACTAATTTATCACGGAGGGTCGAAGTGTCCAATCAAAGCTTTAACCTGTTTGGGTGTAAGTTATTTAGCGTTTTTCTTCCAACCTTAACTTTTAAGACTTTCAATTATATTATATTTAATAAGGTTTTAGCTATGTTTTCACGAAGTTCAGTTGTTACGTTTACCTCATTTGCAAATTTTCCCCATTGATTTACTGTATAGTTTATTTCTTCAATAATAGCCGTTGCTTTTTTACATTTGATAGATTCACCAATAGTTAATAGATCTTCTTTTGTAATATTTTTTTGTTTGTGATTGATACTTAGAACATGTTGACTTACCCATTCACTTCCTGGGCGATATGCATGGCAAACATCATAGGCTGGAGCTAACTCCCATTTACCTTCTTTTTTTAATCTAAACGCAAAGTTTTTAGTATGATCATCACAATTTCGAGCAATTACGTTAAATACCATTCGTCTGAACATTTGCTCTGTTTCTTGATACGTTAATTTTAATTCTCGCATGGTTTGGAATAATTGCTCATAACTAAAACTGTTTATCAAAATGAAATCGAAATGTTTAAGAGCACAAAATGTTTGTATGTGATGTTTGGTTTCTCCACCTTCTCTGTCAAATCGTTTTGTCATAAAATGTGCTCTGCCATTTTCCTCTAATAGTCGCGAAGGCATCATTTCAATACCACAAGCTGTAGCCATATTGTAATAAGCCATTTCTACACGTCCAAAGCCTTTACTTTCACCTAATTGTATATCACTAACGCCATCTAGTTTAATTAGCCAATGCTCGAAACCATTCGGAGCTTTCGTTTGACCTGATTTTACTTCACCTGTTTTTTCATTGTATGCAATCACAGCTTTGGGTCTAGCACCACCTGCCGATGTCCCTATCTTTAGAATCTCCATCATTGCTTTTTCTTCATCTTTGTGCAGATTGGTAGTGAAGTACTCTCTTTTGGATAGCATTTTTTGAGCTATATCTACAAGACTATCTATTTCAACAGAAAATGCCTTTTTACTTTCTTTAATAGTGGTTGGTTCAAACTCTAAAGCACCCATGCCTCTGCTACCAATAAAACATAACATTTCAACTGGATTCATACTGTCTTGTGGTCTACCTTGTTGGGCTAGCCACATATTGATGAGTTGATTGCCATATTTATCTGGGAGCATATCTGCTAATAAACCAGACAATCCTTTGAAAGTATCAGACTCGGAATTTTTGTTTTTACGCAGTTCTGGAAATGTGAATATCTTTTTTTCAGAATTGATCGGCATTTTTAATGGTGATAAATTCCAGTTATGTTTTTTAAATTTTGTATCATATTCAAAACTTGCTAAGCCTGTTTTTTCATCCCAAGCTACTGCTCCAACGAGCTCTCCCCAAATTTTCACATAAGCTGTATTCATATTACAAATCTGTTTCGTTCGTTTTGTATTCTGTTTTTCCTCTGGCTCTTTTTCGTTTATTCTGCTCCATTTTAGCTAATGCCATAGGGCTAATAATTTGCTGTACAGTAAATATTCCCATTACATGAAGTTGATCCAACACTCTCAAAACTTGAATCAAAGTAGCTAATGTTACAGCTTCGCCACGCTCAAGTAAACTCAATGTAGAACGACTAATACCTGCTGCATTTGCCAATACATCTTGCGTCTTGTTTTGCTCCATGCGATGATGTTTTATATAGGCACCAATGTGCTCTGCCAATGCTTTATCGCTCATGGAATCCCAGTTTTTGTATGATATATCAGTCATAAAGATTCTATTTATGCATTAGTGAATGATTATTAATGCAAATATAAAATTATTTTCAATAAGTGCAACATATGAATGAATAATCATTCGCTAATACAAATAAGTACACTTAATGAGTGACATATCATCCGTTAAGTTATTGAATAATCAAATTCCAAATGAACGAGATGTAGCAGTAACGTTTGAGATTTTGTTGGCTGCAATCAAAAAATAAGTTCGATAAAATCTAAGGAGGGTCAAAATGACCGACCAATGCTTTAACCTGTTTGGGTGTAAGTTTTTTAGCGTTTTTCTTCCAGCCTAAACTTTTAAGACTATCAATAAGTGTTGAACTTGCATTTATCCAAATTCTAAACATTTTAGTTGCTGATTCTTTTGATACATTGGGAAAATACAATTGAGCAAGCTCATTAAAACCATAGGTTCGTATTTCAAATTGTTTCTCCATTGTTTTCAATAAACTATATCTTTTAAATTAACTCCAGGGTCAATTTTCGTAAAATTATTTAACACTTTTAATGCTTTAATAATTTTTAAAGCATCTTCTAATGATTTTCGCAAATAAATTTTGGGGTAGGAGGTAACAAGAAATCTAGAGCATTCTTTTTGATGAAAAGTATTTGGTTCTTCAGGTTCAGATGTTATTGCATAAATGGCTGCAACTTCAGTACAATCGTTTGTTACAATATCAGTATGAATTAGCACTTTTTCACCACTAAAAATATTTATTTCATCGTATAAAAACGTTGGTATAATGAAGTTGTATTGTAAGATTGAATCTAGCTCTTTTTGTGTCATACTGAATGAATTTTTGATTGAAGACTCCAAAAATAGAATTCAAAAAACGAAAATTTGCATATTCATAAAATTTCAGTATTTTTACTTGAATTTGGTACTTTGCTTTAAAAAACGGATATTTTTGCGAAATTTAGTACCCCAAATCGCACCCCACGGTGAAATTTGAAAAATTAAAAACTTGATAATTAAATATTTACAGGTTCGGTTCAATTCCCGCCCGGATCACATAAAAAAACCTCAAAAAAAGTTTGAGGTTTTTTTATTTAACTTTTCATAGATAATACAAAGTTTTTGAATTATATACCTTTTTTATATTGTTCGATAGTAGTTGGTTGTAACTCTTTTTCTATTATTTTTTTTAAATCTAATTTCCCTTTCAAAAAGTTTTCAAAATGATTTGAAATCGTAGATTTATCTATTCGACTAACAATTTCGTTTCTCGTTAAATCGATTAGAAATCCAGAAAACATATTAGTAATATCATTTACAATATCGATATTCAAAAAACGTGTTTCATCGTAAATTGTGTGATAATTTCCTTTTGTTTTTACTATCTTAAAATTATCGTTTTTACTATTTGTAATTGAAGCATATTTTTCGCAATTCAAAATGCAGGTCTCATCAATCATCATTTTCTCACAACCGCTAACTTGATGAAATAAACATTGTCGACTTGTCATTAATTGAATAGGGTAATACATACTATAGAACAAGTCAAAGTTTTCGGGCTTTTTGATTGCTTTAATTTGAACTTTACTAAGCTCATTTGAAATAAATGCACCAGAACAATTAAAATATTCTTTTAAACAGATTAAACTGTATGAATTTACAATATTTAAATACGGTCCAGCAATCCATTTTATTTCACATTCATATGCATAATAAGCAATTCCAGTGTTATTTGTAACAATACGATTAGGTTTGATTTTATTAATTAATTCAATTGCATAATTATAATCTTCACCAATCAAAATCGATGGGAAATAGGGTATTAATGATTTATGCTTTGAGAAAATTAAAACTAATTCATCATAATTACTCTTAATAGAATTGGGTATTTGAAAGTAAAAAATAGAAGAACTTTGTTCAAGTAGATACAAATCGTTAAACGAGGATAATAAAACAGATAATTTGGGCTTCGAAATTTGACTTTCACTATTCATTATCGACGTTATCGTAATAGGATCGACAAAATCTTTTGAGCCAATTAAATGAAATAAAATTTGTCTTTTAATTCTAGTTAATTCGCTAAAAGCTAAAAAACAATTAGGCTGAAGATTTTCAACTTGAATTTCTTTAATGTAAAATTCTGTATCATTTATTGATTTAAATCTTGCATTAAATAGTTCGAGTGATAATGTTTGATTTCCACAATTGGAAAGTTGTGTTTCTGAAAACACATCAAATGTAAATTCTTTAGACTTAATAGTAACTTTAAGTAGACTATTGTATTCTCCAGAAATTATTATTGTTAATGGACTTTTTTCTATATTTAATTGAGTCAGTTTTTGCTGTAATGTTTGAATTATTTCGGTTCGTTCATCATATATAAGGCCTTTTGCTTTTTCAATATTCGAATCAGAAATTTCATTCAAATGAATGGCTGAATTATCGCGCGGATTATCGATAAACATATCGCTCGAAATATTTCCCGTTAAAAATGCATTTGAAAAACCACGATTAAAGACTTTGAATAATTGACTTTTATCGACAATATTTTCACCGATATAAAATCGATCTAATTGTTTTCGCCAGGCATCTACAACAGTGTAAACATAATGCGATTTTTTAATTCTACCTTCAATTTTAAATGAATCAACTCCAGCATTAATTAATTCCGAAATATTTGAAAAAGCAGAATTGTCTTTTATATTTAATGGAAAATCTTTGCCCATAGCAGTTGTCGCATATTGATCTCTACACGGTTGACTACATCTACCACGATTTCCCGAATTTCCACTTTGAACCGAGCTCATATAGCAGATTCCCGAAAAACACAAACAATTCGAGCCGTGAACAAAAACTTCGCTCTCTATATTATGTTCGCTACATACTTTAGATAAATGTTCTATCTCTTTGATATTTAATTCTCTCGAAAAATTAACTCTCTTTGTATTTAGCTTTTTTAAGAACAGAATTTGACCTTCGTTATGTGTAGTAACTTGCGTTGATGCATGGATAGATAGTCTCTCAAAATTCTTTGAAATGATATAGAACAAACCTAAATCTTGAACGATAATTCCATCAATTTGGGTATTTATTAGTTTGTTTAAAAGACCAAAAACCGATGGTATTTCGCTTTCTACAATTATTATATTTAGCGTTAAAAATACCTGACAATTATTTGTGTGAGCAAGTCGAATTATACCTTGTAAATCGTTAAATGATATATTCGTTGCACGGTTTCTTGCATTAAATTTATCGAGACCACAATACACAGCATTAGCTCCAGCTAAAATTGCCGCTTTTATAGAATCAACATCTCCTCCAGGAGCTAGTAACTCAATTGGTTTCAAATTTTAAATGTTTAATGTATTTGAGAACAACTCGAATGAGTTTCGATTATGAAAATAAAGAAAGTTGATCGCTAAAATCGTTAATCTGTAATTGCTTATTTTGATATAAGAATGTATCGATCAATTTGAAGTATTTCGTCTTTATTCCGTTAGAATAATAGAGCTTAATAATAATTTCGCTTTCGGCAAATAATTTAAAATTATCGTTATCAATAATTAAATTGGCATCTATAACAGTAGCTAATTCGTGTTGAAAGAGTGGGTTAGTATTCGAAATAGAAAACACAGAATAGTGATCTTCGAGTCTCGAAAAATGTTGTTGAAGTACTGAAAAATTTGGGTTGTAAATACCAGATGGAATATACAATTCCATTTTATAATGATGTTCAATTACTGAGCTAATATTCTTGATCAAGAAACGAGGGTAAAAATTTACTTTTTGATATTTTCCTGATTCTAATATTGGAATTCCGTTAGTATTTAAAATTGCATAAATATCTATCTCTGCTTTTTTTGAACGTTGATATAGATCTCGAATTTCGAATTCTTGAAGTAATGTTTCCTTTAAATCTGCTCGTTTGTAAAATCGATTATCCTCAGCTATATGAGGAGCTAAATCGCTATTTGGAACCTTTATTAAAAGTACAGATTTTGTAGAATCACCATCAATGTATATTTGTTTTATTTGTGTGTTTTCGATTGAAGGACAAATACTTGACTGTAAATAATAAGTAAGTTTCTCGATATTTTCGTTCGAAATAAAAGCGGGTAAAAATCCAGATGCTTTTTTTCTTTGAGATTCGATTCCAAAGAAAATATAACCCCCAATTGTATTAGCAAAAGATGAAACTAAAATCGAAAGTTGTTCTAATTTTTTAGGACTATTTAGGTCAAATTCTTTCCACGATTTAAATGCAATATGTAAATCTTCCTTGACTTTTAAGTCAATCATTTTTTGTAAATCGGCTTGCGATTCTATCGAGAAGGGTAACGATTTATTCGTTCTTTTGTGCATAATTGCTTTTATAAATCCTTGTCAAATATAGATAATACTTCTATTACAACAAAATCTTTAAACCATCAAAACCATATGATATGTTTTCAGGTAATTGATTATTTATAACTGAATATCGACCTAAACTATGACTTATATGAGTAAAAAATGCTTGTTTTGGTTTTACTTTCTCGACAAAAGAAATAGCTTCTTCTAAATTAAAATGAGAATAATGTTTACGTTCTCTAAGTGCATTTACAACTAAAATTTGTGTTCCTTTTATCTTTTCTATTTCACTATCGGAAATAAAACTTGCATCAGTAATATATGTAAAATTGCCAATTCGATAACCAAGAATAGGTAATTCCCAATGCATAACTCTAATTGGTTGAATTAAAATATCGTCAATCGAAAATGTTGATTCATCAATTGTTTTTAAATTCATTTCAGGAACTCCAGGATATTTTTGTTCGGAAAATGAATATGAAAATTCACGGCGAATAGTTGTTTGAACGTTAGATTCACAATAAATATCAATTGCTTGATGTTGAAGGAAGTTAAATGGTCTAATATCATCTAATCCTCCAATATGATCTTTGTGTTCGTGGGTTAAAAGTAGGGCATCAATTTTTGAGACTTTTTCGCGAAGCATTTGTTGTCGAAAATCAGGACCAGCATCAATAATAATAGTCCTTCCATTAACTTTTATCATTGCCGAAGTGCGTAATCTATTATCACGACTATCGGTCGAAGTACATGTTTCGCAATTACAACCAATTATTGGAACTCCTTGCGATGTGCCAGTACCTAATAACGTTATTTCCATTATTTTTTTGTCAATCGTTTTATAATTGCAGAATGTTGAGGATACATTAAACGTAATTCTTTCCTTTTTGCTAAGGTAAAATCTTCGTAATCGAATCCAGGTGAAACAGAACATCCAACAAAAGCATATTCAGATTTTTGTGCTAAAGTAGCAGCAAAGTATGTATTTGGTTTAATTGTTATTTGAGGAATTTCACCCTTTTCGTAATTTGTACCGAGAATTTGAGAATGTAAATTTCCTTCTTCATCAAACCAATGTATTAGAAGAGGATCACCAGAGTAAAAATGCCATGTTTCGTATTGAAGCAATTTGTGGAAAGCCGAAAACTCTCCTTTTTGAAGTAAATAAACAATAGAAGTAGTTACATATCTTGTTCCTGTAAAACAGTTTGTTAAGCTGTTTTTATTAAATTGTTGTTCCGATTGAAAAGTCCGTTTAAACCAACCTCCTTCAATATGAGGTTCAAGATTAAACGTTTTAATGATTTCTTGAGCTTTGTCTGATTTATTATCCATTTTATTTAGCAAATTGATTCAACAATCGATGTAATTCATCAATTTGCTTAGTCGTACCAAGTGCAAATAACTTATCAGAACATGTTAAAATTGTATCTGGCGAAGGATTGTAAAGATATTTTCCATCAGTTTGTTTTATACCAATAATATTTGCACCCGAATGTGAACGAATACGTAATTGGCGAATCGATCTTTTTTCTACAGAACAATTCTCTAAACAACTACAAGAAATTTCGTGCAATTTTACATCTTCAGTATTTTGTTGAATTAAAACCGATTCAACAAATTCAACAACATCGGGTTGAATAACCAATTTGGCCATGCGACTACCACCAATTTTCCCTGGCATAATTACATTCGTTGCACCCGCAAGTTTTAATTTATGTTCCGACTGTGTGTATGAAGCTCGACTTATAATCGTCATTTGGGGATTCATTTCTCGCGAAGTTAATACTACAAATAGATTATCGGCATCGGAAGGTAATACTGTAATTAAAGCCTTTGCTTGTTTTATTCCAGCTGAAATTAAAACATTATCTTTAATTGCATCACCTTGAATAAAAAGAAAATCCGATTCTTCAACCATCTTTTCAATTTGAGCTTCACTCGACTCGATTAATACGAAATCGATACCACTTTGCGATAATTCTTTCGCTACTTGGCGACCATTTCTGCCGTAACCACATATTATAACATGGTCTTTCAGCTTTTGTATTTTCTGATTCACGCGTAAATTTTTAAAATATTTCTGAAAATTACCCTCAATTGCATATTGTGCAACACTCGAAATTACGTATCCAACAACGCCAAAACTTGCTAAAATTAGTATAGTAGTAAAGAATTTGCCATAATATGATAGTTGTTTTATTTCCCCAAAACCAGATGTAGAAATGGCATTTATTGTCATATACCAAGCTTCGAATAGGGAAAGATGCTCTATTAGTACAAAGCCTATCATTCCCGTTATAATAATCGAAATCAATAATATACAAGCAATTATTACTCTTTTAAGACGCTTATCCATTTTTGTATTTTAGTATTTGAAAGATACGGAAAATAACAAAATAACGTAAAAAGTATTTTGAACATCATTTTATCGTATAAATAATTGATTGTAAATGCCATATCAAAAAAATGCAAAAAAAACAGAAAAAAAACTTTTGGGCTATTGCTATAAATCAAAAAGTATATATATTTGCACCACCATTTACAAGCCTTATGGCTTATCAAATGCGAGAGTAGCTCAGTTGGTAGAGCACAACCTTGCCAAGGTTGGGGTCGCGAGTTCGAATCTCGTCTCTCGCTCTTTTCTTTTAATAAAAAGGTATCTCTTTTTGCCCGGATGGCGGAATAGGTAGACGCGCAGGACT